>Ga0307442_1000010_pt1 | contig 61810 bp, 47 predicted proteins | sample SalMarWE160430MG_FD_202143 | JGI IMG/M metagenome (GOLD analysis project Ga0307442, IMG submission 202143) | Salt marsh sediment microbial communities from the Plum Island Ecosystem LTER, Massachusetts, United States - WE1604-30 | ecosystem: Environmental > Aquatic > Marine > Intertidal zone >...
TGCATTAGCTAAAATCTGTTCTCTCCAAACATATGTAGACACGGGAAAGAAAAGGTAAATGACAACTGCAATTAAGTTTATAATAACTAAAGACCATGCAAACGCATAACCTTTTTCCGACTCAATAGACGCAAAATAAATCATTGAGATAATTCCCATTGGATAAAATAAGTAAACATAGAAAATCACCATTTGAGGAATAAAGGGAATGTAGTCATCTCCTAAAAAATTCAATCGGAATCCTGATCCCAGAGGATAAAGGCTTCCCGTCAAGTCATAGATTATGGTATTTAAAAGGATATAAAATATTACCACTATTAAAATAGCATCTACGATCATAAAACTAAACCATTTGCTCCATTTCGTCTCTTTTCCCTTGAAAAAAAGCTTTTCAATACTTTTCTCAAACTTTTTCATTTTAATTAATCCTCTTTTTGAATTTAATTACCCAACTTGGTTTTAAGTATAAATATCTTTTCCTTAAAATTTTTAAATTAAAAAATAAAAATATCCTGATTTGTCGAAATTCAAAAAGTATCCGTTGAAAATATTGGTGAAAGTAGATGATCCTATCTATAGAATAAATAACATAAACTAAAGAAATCGTAGAGACTATAATTAAAAAAAAGAATAAAAATCTTTTTTGTATCACAAAGATATTATCGGAATATAATAATTTAATAAAGAACAGTTTTATTAGATGTGTATAAATTATTCTGTTTTAGAAATTTAAAAATGGTGTATTTTAATTGAATGATTCAAATCGATATAAATTATGTATTTTTGGAGATGGAGGGGTGGGTAAAACTACATTCACTCACCGATTTCTTAATAGAGTGTTTGATGAAGATTTAAAAATGACTGTTGGTGCAGATTTTAGCGTAAAAGATGTAAAAGTTGATGATAACGTAGTAAATCTTCAGATTTGGGATTTTGCTGGTGAGGAGCGATTTAAAGTGCTTTTTCCAAGCTTTGTTAAGAATGCTCAAGGGGGAATATTTATGTGTGACCTAACCAGACGCTTTAGCATTAAAGGGATAGATGATTGGCTTTCATTTTTTCAAAAGGAAATGAAATCTTCAAATACTCAAATCCCGATTATAATGGTAGGAAGCAAGTTAGATTTGGAAGAAAAACGCTCCATAACTACTGAAGATGGTATTGAACTCGCTAAATCTCGGAACTTACAAGGTTTTTTTGAATGTTCATCTAAAACAGGAGAAAATGTTGATCATATTTTTGAGACAATTGCTAGGTTAATTGTAGGTATGGGTAACGAGAGTTAAATCATATCATCAAACCTTAAGCGCTTTAAAACTGGATATCTCCTTCCTATTCCAAATGCGCTACTACTGATTTTTATGGTCTGGACTAATTGTCTTCGCTTGTATTCTGAATTCAAATAAAGTTTTCTAACTCTTTCAATCGTTTTTAAATCAATTCCTTTATTTAATAAATGGTCTACCTCTGAACCTATTCCATTTTGGATGATTTCTTCTAAAATTTTATCTAATATCTCATAAGAAGGTAAAGAATCGCTATCTCTTTGATTTTCACGCAATTCTGCAGTTGGAATTCTTTTAATAATTCCATAAGGAATAATCTCTTCTTTATTATTAATCCAATTACAAATTTCATAAATTTGAGTCTTCAATAGATCTCCAGGAACATTTTTCCCCCCGTTTGTATCCCCATATAATGTACAATATCCAACTCCAATTTCTGATTTATTACCAGTTGAGACCAATAGCCAATTGTACTTATTGGAATAATACATCAAGATTGTCGCTCTAATTCTTGCTTGAAGATTTTCATCTGCAATATCAAATTTCACCTTTCCAAGATTAAGTTCTATATCCTTTTCATAAAAGTTGAATAACTCATCAATGGGATGAATTTTATATTTTATTTTCAGGTTATCACATAAATTTTTAGCTAAATCAAGGCTTTCTTGGGAGGTGAAGCGAGTAGGCATCATTACAGCAGTTATATGTTCTGAACCTATTGCTTTAGCACAAATATATGCAGTGAAAGCAGAATCTATGCCTCCACTCAAACCTAATACTATTCCCTTGAAAATTCCACTTTTGTAATAATATTCATGAAGATTTAAACATAAAGCTTTCACGACTTCTTCTCTCCAATCAGATTCGATTGTAATAGCTTGAGCATTAGATTTGATTGGCAGGGTTATGCATACAAGTCTTATCTCTTCCTCAAAAGCTTTGCATATTTCTAATAGTATTCCATTTTCATTCATTATGAAACTTTGTCCATCATATACAATTTCATCCAAAGCACCTACCATGTTCACGTAAATGATTGGTACGTGAAGAGACATCGCTTTTTTCCTTACAAGATTCATCCTTATTTTTAATTTACCAATGTTATACGGAGATGCATTTATCACGATCAACAGTTCTGCGCCATTATTAACCAATGTCTTTGCCACTTTCACATCATAATGTTCATCCCAAATATCTTCACATATTAAAATTCCGCATTTATAGCCTTTTAGAGAAATTTGATTGAATTGAGTATCAAAAGAAAAATATCTACGCTCATCAAAGATATCATAATTTGGAAGTAGACGTTTATTGATGATGGTTTTGATCTGATTATCTTCAATGATCACTGCTGAATTATAAAAAGGCTGAATCGAATCTTTAAGGTGATCGGGTTCGGTAAAAGTTCCAATAATAAGAGATGAATGAGTTTTAATTTTCAATAAAGATTCCAAAGCTTCTTTATTCTCTTTTTTAATTAAAGGGTCATATATGTGATCCATGAGTGGATAACCTACTAATGACATCTCAGGAAAAATAATAATATCTGCTCTTGAATTATCAACAATAATTTTTTTCATCTTGTTAAAATTGAAATCTATGTTCCCTACGTAAGAATTAATTTGTGCTATTACAATATTTAGTGAATCTCGATTCAATTTTTAAGCATCTCCTTTCTTTTTTATGTTTTTAATGATATCTAATCTGAAACAAAATTAATAATTTATAATTTTAACGTATAAAATCAATTAATGATTCTTATCCTTTAGCTTGTTAAAAAAGTAGATTACTTTTTTTGTTCTAAAATACCATCTTAAAACTAATGTAGAATGATGAATTTATGCAAAATGAACCGAGTTTAATAGAATTCTCCCCAGAGAAGGATCCATTTAGGAAAGCTCGGAAAAAAAGTTCTCGCAGATGGATTCTTGCTCACATTTTCCACGATACGAATAAAATCTTCATCTTTATTGTCTTATTTACTACAATTTTAACTGCTAATTTAGCAACTATCATCTTCGTCTTTATTGGTAATGCAATAACGGCTATCCTAAATTTAAACATCCCTGTTTTTATGAACATTTTCGTAATCATAATAATTTTGAGTTTTACAAACCCTGGAATGAGATTGGCAAATTTTATGCTCAGAGAAGTCATTGCTCAACGCATGGAAAGAGATACAAGAAAGGAATTTTTCATAAATCTATTAGGTAAGAGTCAATCATTCCACGATCAACAAAAAATTGGAGAATTAATGGCACGAGCAACGGATGATGTACGCACTTTGAATTACTTCATTAGTCCTGCAGTCTCATTAATATTAGAATCATTCACCGATTTGGTCGTTCCGGTTATTTATATTGCAATTTTTTATCCCGTTCAATTGATAATTGAACCAATAATTTTTGTAATTTTATTCTTAATTGCGTTAAGATCTTATATAAACAAAATTGGACCTATATCATTTGATTTGAGAATGAATTTTGGGTTGATGGATGCCACATTAAATGAATCTCTTACCGGTATTGAAGTCGTTAAAGGAACTGCTCAAGAGGATAGGGAAATAAGAAAATATCTCTATAATATTCAGAAGTATAAAGATGCATTTATCAAACAAGGTATCGTTCAAGCTAAATATCTCCCGATTCTTTTATTAGCTCTAATTATTACAATAGCTTTTGGACACAGCGTTTTATTATTTTATTTAGGGTTAATGAATATTGGACAGATTATTGCATATTTAGGGATTTTGAACCTCCTATATTTTCCAACGAATATTTCAATTTTTGTGTTTGCTATCATACGTCTTGCAGGTGCAAGTGCAAAAAGAATTCTTGAATATATGAATATGGAAACAAAGATCGATGAAAATATAAACGGAGTCATAAAAAAAATCCAAGGTCAGATCCTTTTTGAAAATGTATCCTTTAAATATCCAAACAGTAAAAATTTCGTTCTAAAAAATTTAAACTTTGAAATACAACCAGGAAAGACCGTAGCCATCGTCGGTACAACAGGTGCGGGAAAAACGACTTTAACAAAATTAATTACAAGACTATATGATGTTTCAGAGGGTCGAATTTTAATCGATGGAGTAGATGTAAGGGATTTTGCATTAAAATCACTCCGTAGTCAAATTTCATTTATTGAGCAAGATGTATTTTTATTTTCATCGAGCATTTTTGACAATATAACTTTTGGGCGAATTGGATCATTGGATGAAGTAATTGAAGTTGCAAAGCAGGCCCAAGCTCATGAATTTATAAGTGAATTACCCGATGAGTATTATTCTGAAATTGGAGAAAGGGGCGTCCAACTCAGTGGTGGAGAACGACAACGTATTGCTATTGCTCGAGCTTTCTTATCCGATCCACCGATCTTAATATTAGATGATTCTACATCTGCAATTGATTCGAAGACGGAAGATCAAATCCAATTTGCCATTCGTAATATTTTAAGGAATAGAACTACTTTTTTAATAACCCACCGCTTAAGCCAAATACGTTGGGCTGATCTAATTTTGGTATTAAGAAACGGAGAACTCATTGCTATGGGCACTCATGAGGATTTATTATGCAATTCTGAGGAATATAGAAAGATCTTTATCAAAAAATTTGACCTTGAGGAGCAAAAATTGATAAAAGGAGGTTTGGAAGAATGTTTATCGGATTAGAAGCTGAAGAATATGATCGTGTCTATAGTACCTCAACATTAATTCGTCGCATTTTTTCCTATTTTGCACCCTATAAGAAACAGATGATACTGGTCATCACGTTTCTCATTATTTCCTCATTAACAAGTGCAATTGAGCCGGTTATAATTTCAATTGCGATAAATATGGTTATTTCTTCAGTTGATTTCGCTATTATAATCCTTCTTATAATCATTATTTTCATTTTAACTGGATCTAGTTGGATCTTTAACTATATTAGACAAAAGTATTCTGCTCGAGTAATAGGAAGTGTCATATATGATATTCGAAAGAATGCTCATCAATCAGTGTTGAATCTCGATCTTTCCTTTTTTGATAAATACCCTACTGGGAAAATTGTTAGTCGTATTAATACCGATAGTAATGATTTTGGAGATACCGTGGATTTATCCATACAAGTAATTTCCTCAGTAGTAGTATTAATTATCCTGATAATCATTGTTTCCCTTGTTAATGTTATTTTAACTCTCATTTTATTGAGTGCCATACCATTGTTCTTTTTAGGAACTCTTTTATTTACAAAGTTTGCTCGAAAAATGACCTTATTAGGTCAGAGAGCTTTAGCTTCGGTTAATTCGATTATTAAAGAAAGCTTCTCAGGCATTCAAATAGCAAAAACATTCAGACAAGAATCCAAATTATATGAAAAGTTTAATAAAGTGAATAAACAAGCTTATAACGTGAATCTTAGAAGGGCATTCACGTTAAATGCAATCTTTCCATCACTAAATTTAATCCAAGGTGTTGTTCTTATCTTGTTGTTATACTTTGGAGGGAATTATGTAATTGCAGGCACCATAAATATTGGTGAGTTTAATCTGTTTATCCAGAGTTTGAACCTAATATTTTTCCCCTTGTTAACTATAGCCTCCTTTTGGCCTCAATTTCAATCAGGACTTTCAGCATCCGAACGAATTTTTGCTTTAATAGACACTCAACCTGTTGTTATTCAAGAAAATGATATTAAATCCGGAAAATTAAAGGGGGAAGTTGATATACAAAACCTAATGTTCCAATATGATAAAAGTAAGAAAGTTTTTGACAAATTTTCTTTAAAGATCAATCCTGGAGAATCAGTAGCCATTGTAGGTCACACTGGTGCGGGAAAATCTAGCTTGGCTAAACTTTTAGCGCGATTTTATGAATATCAAGGAGGAGAAATATTAATAGATGGAGTAAACATCAGAGATTATAATCTTAAGGAATATCGGAAGCAAATTGGTTTGATATCTCAAACTCCCTTTTTATGGGCAGATACAGTTGAAAATAATATAAAATATTCAAATGAATCGGCTTCTAAAGATGAGGTTAAGCAAGCTTTGGAAGATAGTGGAGGTTATGAATGGGTCGAAAATTTACCTGAAGGATTAGACACTGACGTGAGAGAACGTGGTAATCTATTATCAATGGGACAACGCCAATTGGTGGTATTTGCTCGAGTATTATTAGAAGATCCATCCATTCTCATTTTAGATGAGGCAACAGCTTCGATAGATCCATTTACTGAAACTAAAATTCAAGATGCTTTAGAAAAAACGATTGAAAATCGTACCTCAATTATTATTGCTCATCGTCTATGGACTGTTAGACACGTCAATAGAATTATTGTTCTTGATCATGGTAAAATAGTAGAAGAAGGAAATCATGATGAATTAATGAAACTTGGGGGATATTACGCTAATCTTTACACACTATATTTTAGACATCAATCTCTTCAATACATTGAGGATATGGGAAAATCTAAAGTGTAATTGTTGAAGCTATCAAGGAATGAGATTAAAAAAATTAATTTAATATTTGATATTAAAACCCATTATGGCTTTAAATTTAAATATTAATTCTCTAAGATTTGAAAGTCTCACTGAGAATAATCTATATAGTGTATACTCGATGTGTCAGAATAATGCATTATTCGTTTCTCATTCCCTGAAAACATTCGAAAACGCAACACTGAATAGTAAATACTTCATCCCAGAATTTAGTATAGTAGCTTTGAATAAGAATGATGAAATTATCGCATTTTTTATGGTTGCAATGAAAAAACCATACATCTTTCGGAAAATGAGGGATATTGCCACTTTAAAGTTCTTCATTGTCCATAAAGAATGGCGTCTTAAGGGAATTGGGACCTATTTATACAACTTGCTTTTAGACCGAATTAAAAATTCAAAATACAAATGCTATAGAATGAAATTGGATGTCATGGTCTCCATACCTGATTATTGGTTTCCTGGATTAGATCCAAGACATACTGAAGCTCTTTTTTTCCTAAAAAAGCACGGATTCAAAAAAAAGCATGAAAGAATCAACTTATGCGTGGATTTAGAACACTTCCCGGATGTTGAACCTCCATCGGAACTCAGTGATTATAAGATTTGTAGAATTGTTGATGAAGATAAGAATGAACTAATTCCTCTCTCGTTCATGCCTAAAGTATATCAAATGATCTCCTGGCCACAAGAAGTTGCATCCTCTTTTCAAAATGATCCTAAAACAACTTTCATTGCTCAAGATATAAGGAATGGCAAAATTTTAGGATTTGCTACCCACTCAGTAGGATTTCCAGGAGCTTTTGGCCCAACAGGCGTAAATAAAAACATACGAGGACTAGGACTTGGATCTCTGCTGCTTAAGTGGTGTTTGTGGGATCTGAAACAAATAGGCTTCCAACAGTGCATCATAAGATATGTGAGTGAAAATACGGCATATTTCTATTTGAAAAGTGTTGGAGCAAAAATTTGTGAAATCTATTGGACCATGGAACGAAGAATTTAAAAATATGACAAAAAGAATAATAAAAAACTGAGTTATAATCTATTTATATACCTATTTCTCTCCCAATCACTTACAACGAGTCGATATGCATCATTTTCCTCTAGTTTGGCATAATAGAAATTTTTGAATGGTTCTTCCCCAAAAACTTCTTTCATGAATTCAGAATTGTAAAATTCGTTTAATGCCTCGCTTAAACTCCCTGGAAGAGAATTAATGCCTTCTTTTATCATTTCTTTAGTAGAGAGGTGGTATACATTTCTATCCGTGGGTTCGGGTATCTCAATGCCATCGGAAAGAACTCCATCCAACCCCGTTTGTAAGAGTACAGCAAATTGAAGATATGGGTTTCCTGCTGGATCCGGGCATCTTATTTCACACCTCGCAGCGGATGATTTTCCATGAAAGTCTGGGACCCTGATTAATGGAGATCGGTTTCTAAAACCCCACGCAATATAAACCGGTGCTTCAAATCCAGGTACTAAACGCTTATAAGAGTTAGGCCAACCACTTAAAACTGCACACATTGCCTTGGCATGTTTTAGCTGACCAGCAATCCATTTTTTCATCGTATAGGAAATATAAGGTTCAGAAGACTCATCATAAAACACGTTTTTCCCATCCTTCCAAAGGCTCTGGTGACAATGCATCCCGGATCCATTTATTCCATCAAAAGGTTTAGGCATAAAAGTTGCGGTCATGTTATTTTGAGCTGCGACAGTTTTTATTATAGTTTTAATTGTTATTGTATTATCAGCCGAATTTACGGCTTCATCATACCTAAAATCGACTTCGTGTTGACCATAAGCAACTTCATGGTGTAACGCTTCAATTTGAATTCCCATCGCGTCGCAATATTGAGCAATACTGTAACGCATTCGTTCATTGATATCGTACGGATCATAATCAAAATAACCCCTCATATCTGAAGGTTTGAATGCAACTTGTCCAGTTTCTTGATCTAAAATGAAAAATTCCATTTCTGGAGCACAGAAATACTTAAATCCATGGTCTTCAGCTCTTTTCACCGCCTTTTGGAGAATATATCGAGGATCTCCTTCATATCGATCTCCATCAGGTTTATAGATATCACATATGACTCGAGCAACTCGATTATTATTTGTTCGCCATGGGAGCATGTAAAACGTGCTGGGGTCCGGTAACGCAACTTTATCCGACTCCTCAATAGCTCCATATCCCGTTATTGAACTTCCATCAAAATTCTCACCCTCCTCAAAAAAATCTTCTATCCTTTTCGCATTAATCTCAAAGGACTTAATAATTCCATGGATATCAGTAAATTGGAGATAAATGAATTTAATGTCGTTTTCTTTTACCTTCTCTATTACCGCTTCACATAAATCCTTTCTCTTAGGATCGCTTTTTCTAATCATGATAACTCATTATTTTGATTTTTATAATTTAATAAGGGAAATTCAATTTAAAAATATTGTTATTTATCATGAAATAAATTATATTTTCATGATATTTTCGCGAAAAATTTTTAAGGTAGATCATGCATATTATATACAATATTAAAAAGCATGTGATAGTTGAAAAAAGGTGAGGACCAAATGATGTTGACATGTTCTGTTTGCGGGAAAATGTATGCGTATGAAAGCAAGATCTGCAAGCAGTGCGAAGATTATGCTGTCCGTAGCGGACTAGTAAAGAATGCTGTATCTCTTAACAATTTTCTTGTTTCTAATAATTTTAGTCGGTTTGGGAAGGTAGAACATCATGATTTACGGATAATCCGGCCCCTATTGTATGAATGGAATTGTAATGTGAGAAATAATATTCCAAAATTTAAAGAGAAAGGGCTAGATTTTATGAGCATATTAGAATTTCCACCAGAAAGCAAAATGTACTTATCGCCTTATTTCGAGTAAACTGTGGAAAACTCATAAAGCAAATCTTCTTGAACGATACATTTTATCATTCAATTTCTTTTTTCTCATTTCATTATCATCGAGTATGAAGCGAAAACTTTCTTGTGCTGTCTCAAAACCTAAGAAAGGTACATTGTTGTATTAGTAATTAAAAAAAATGAGTTAAAAATTAGGTGAAGTTGTACAGATTGACTCAATTCAATCAGGAGCTTGCATTCTAAGCATATTAAACGCTTCGTAAAAATCAAAATACACAGCAATCGTGTATTCAAATCCCTCAACATCGTGAAACATGACCATGGTATCTCAATACGTGGATTTCTTCTCATATTAACCTCTTTAATATGCCATTTGACAACAAAGATTACAATGGATATAATAAGGAAATTCAAACCACACATTTTTATTTTTTGAGTAAATAAATTATTTTATCAATTATTCATTGAGTATTAATAATCGTGCTGTTGAATCATAGAAGCGAGTTTATTGAAAATGAAGGAAATTATTGAAGAAATATATGAACGGATGCCATATTATTCTACAATTGGTATGAACGTTAAAGAGATTGCTAATGGAAAAGCAATAATAGAACTTATAATGAGAAAAGAATTATCCCAAAATGGAATGATTCACGGAGGCGTTCTAGCCTCCATGATTGACGCGTCTTGTGCTTGTGCTGCTTTTTCAACCACTAAATTTGTAGGATTTGTCACAACCATAGACTTGCAAGTATCTTATTTGAAACCCGTATCAAAAGGTACGATCATTGCAAAAGCAGAGTGTTTAAGAGCGGGTAAAAACGTATTATTTTGCGAATCGAAAATTAGAAATGAAGAAGGGGAGTTAGTATGCGTTGGTACCTCCCAATTATTAAGAATCTAACTCTAATAAATTAATATTTCAACTTCCTGAGTAATTTCGTCAATAATATTAAAATTGTACTTCATAATTCTCATCTTTTGCATAATTGATTCCAAATTTAACCAGTATCTTTAATATTTCGCTTAATCTCTCCATGAAGGAATCGAGATTTTTATTACGCTTCAATGTCCAACCCGTTTCAGCTATTGCGATTAAACGGGGAAAGACTTGATATTCTAAAATCTCGTCATTATTAATATATTCAGTCCAAAGACAAGCCTCAATTCCAAGGATGTATCTGTAGTATTCTGGTGGTAAATCATCTGGAATAGGATCGTACTCATAAGATTGTGCAATTGGAGTTAATTTATAAGGATAATTTAAATAGGTAAACCTCATGTCGGACATTATTGTTTCTCTTCCTTTTTTTATGTGTTCTATTGCTGTAGAAAAATCACCCGCCCAAAATTGACAGATAGCGCTTTCGCTGAGTTCGCTGTTGAGAATTTCATTCCATCCAATTAGCCTATGACCTTTTTCCTCGATGAATTTCGAAATTTTCGAGGTAAAATATGGTTGAAGTTGATTTTCATTTGCAAAGCCTTCTCTCTTCATTAAATTTTGGCAATCCACGCATTTCTTGTACCTTCTTACGGGAACCTCATCTCCGCCCGTGTGTATGAATTTTGCAGGAAATAATTCCATCACTTCCATTAACACGTTCTTGGAAAATTCAAATACCTTCTCTTTACCGATACAAAACACATCTTTATGGACGCCAAAATTCTGGCTTACTTTAAATGGTCCACCATTACAACTTAATTCGGGAAAAGCAGCTAAAACTGCCTGCACATGTCCTGGAAAATCTATTTCGGGAATGATGGTTATGAACCTCTCACTAGCATATTGAATAATCTCTTTAATTTGTGCCTGGGTGTAAAATCCTGATACCGGAATTCTGTCAATTTTAGATGCATCTTTTTGTAAATCGGACATTAATTTTCTTTTATCTGTACTTGTTCCCTCTCTTCGTGAACTGATGTCTTCTAATAAAGGATAATGCTTAATTTCAATTCTCCAGCCCTGATCGTCTGTTAGGTGCCAATGAAAGATGTTAAACTTAAAAAAAGCCATTATATTCAAGATTTTTTTTACTTCATCCATGCCAAAAAAATGACGTGCTTCGTCCAGCATGAAACCACGCCAAGAAAATCTCGGATAATCTTCGATCTCTAAACAAGGAATCTCAAGACTTTGTAAAATTATCTGTTTTAACGTTTGAATTCCATAAAAAATCCCTTTTAGAGTTCTTGAAAGAATAATAACCCTCCTCTCATTAATTTTTAGTACGTACGCATCATCAAGAAGTGCAGAGAGATTCTGTTCAATTTGTAAGGTGATATTTTTTATTTCTTTAAATTCGCTCTCTAATTGATTTATAGTTACTTCTAAATTACAATAAGATAAGAGGAATTTCTCTAAATATTTAGCTGAATCTTTGCATTGTTCATCATGAAGGATAAGGGTGTTATTATCTAATTGAAAATAACTCCCCTTTACTTGAATCAATACAGGTTCAGGAATAATCTTAATATTATCAGTCATATTAACCTTTTGATTGTAATTTTCTAATTATATATTGATAAAAATAACATGATTTTAATTGATTATGATAAAAATAGCATAATTCGTAATATGTTTATATGGAAGTACTAATTAATCTAAAAGAATATAATATAATTTTCATAAAATATTGCTTGCACCAAATTAAATTTTAATTTAATAGGGTAAAAAAATAGATTGATTATGAAAGATATTGAAGAAATTGATAGAGAAATCCTAAGAATTCTATGTCAAGATTGTAGGAAGACACATAATGCGATTGCATTGGATTTAGGTAAATCTCCAGTAACTATTAAAAAACATGTGGAAGAACTAGAAGAGAGTAAAATAATTAAACAATATGGGGCTCAAATAGATTACGATAAGCTCGGATATAATATCATCGCGGTAATTGAATTAACAGTATCGAAAGGGAAAATGCTTGAAATTGAAAACCAGATTGCACAGAATCCAAATGTTTTTGCGGTTTACGATATTACAGGTACCTATGATGCTCTTATCTTAGCTCGCTTTAAAGATCGATCTGAACTTAGTGCTATGATCAAAGAAATCCATAAATCTCCTGAAGTAGAAAGAACCAACACGCATCTAATATTAAATATCATTAAGGAAAAAACTACATCTGAAGAATTAATCTAACTCACGATTATCCATTGATTCTTTTTTCATGAATTTTGCAGCTTATCACTAAATTTGTCGGGGCTCTTGTTATATATGTTCTGAATTGTTGATTTATTTGGTGATGACAAATTGAGTTCTGGAAAAATAAGACGTATAGACCCTATTTTTAATGAAAAACTTAAATATTACCAACCTATTGAAGATACCATTTTCAGCCTTTCTGAAATTATTATCCCCTTTTCAGAATTTTACGATAAACCAGTTCTTATTAAAAAAGACGCTAATTTTAAAGAGATATTGATGAGTGAGTTATTATAAATTCTAAATTCTCTTTTTTATAACTTATTAAACTCCTGTATCCTTTCTATTACATAGGAATTTAAATGTATTTATTTTGATAGCATAATTGTTTTAAAAAACATATATTTCTCTCAGAAATAGATTGATTTTTATTTAAATCAATAAACTGATTTTAAGCGTAGCTAAACACTGAATATTTTTTAGCCAAAACGTAATATTTAAATAGGAGTCTCGTAATGAATTGAAATTTTTTTAGAAATATTCACAATTTTACATTTTTTCTTTAATATGAAAGAATCTTTTTGAAAAACTCGATTACTATTCGCGTAAAAAATGGACGAATACATATTTCTTGTAATAATATTTATAAAGGTATTTTATTATAATTAATTAAAGGTTCAATGGGAAAATTTTCCCACAACATTTTAACTTAAATGGTGTTAAAAAATGTCAGCAAAAGTCGTGAATGTAGAAACACAGGTAGCTGTTATATCGGCGGAACCCGTGTTCCGCACCTATGAGCAAATCTGTTTGGATAAGCTCAAAAAAGTTGGTAGATCCACCGCAGCCCAATGGGCGAGTGCGATGGGATACACAAATCCAAATTCTCTCAGAAAGGTAATCCGTCGAATTTTAACACATACTCCTGAAAAGATAGAGATACATGGTAACAAGATCCCCCGTTTCTATGAAGCGGTGTAGAATCCATGGAAATAAATATCTTTAATAAAATTTCAATTTTTTTTCCGCCAAACAAATATATGTAGTTTATTATTAATTAAGTAGTCTCCTCCCAACAAAATTCTGACAACCATGTAGTAAAAGTGCCAATAGCCCTCGCCAGTATTCAAGGTTTCCGCTTGGGAATTTCCTTAATACAAGTGGCAAGGGCTTGGCATAATCAAAATTGTATTAATTCTATTATTCTAAAATTAAATTTAAAAAAGAAAAAAGGTTATTAAATCAAATTTTCTAATTGATTCACAAAATCTTCATATTGTTTGATTCCTAGCTCCCAAAATTCAGGGGTAGTAATATCGAATCCTACAAGTTTTCCTAGGTTTTCAAGTGATTGACTTCCTCCCAAGTTTAGTAGTTTAATGAATTTAGGAATAAATGCGTTTCCTTCCGTTTTGTAAACACGATACAAAGCATAAACAAATAATTGAGCAAATACATATGGATAGTTATAGTATCGAAAGTTTGGGATATAATAATGGCCTTTCATGGTCCATTCCCAAATCAATTCGTCAAACCATTCAACATTTTCTCCATATATTTTGTCTCTACCGGCACACCATAATTTAGAGACTGTTTCACCGTCTAAATTTTTACCTTTTTCTATCGCGTCATACATGCTTGTTTCAAACCAGAATCGCGCGCTAACTTGGAAAGCGGCTTGACCAGCATCATCTAATACATGAGCAAGAATTGCCTTCTTTTCTTGTGGGGATTCAGCTTTCTTCAATAAAAGATCCGTTAGTAATAGTTCTCCAAACGTAGAAGCACATTCAGCTCCGGGGTATCCGGGATGAACGTTCAAAAATGTTTGCTCTCTTGAAGCTAAATACGCATGGACTGAATGTCCTAATTCATGGATGAGAGTATAAATTTCTCCTAAATTACCCGTAAATGTTTGTAATATGAAAGCTGATTTTCCTTTATACCAAGATGAGGAATAAGCGCCGCTTCTCTTGCCCATCCGTGGACTGGCATCGATGTGATTTCTAGTAAACATGGCTTCAGCATACGTTTCAAATACAGTATCAAAATTCTTGAAAGCTTCAATTACCAATGAATGAGCTTCATTCCACGTATATTTTTTATGTGGAGTTTCAAGTAATGGTGCCACAATATCTGCACATGATAGTTTGGGCAATTTTAAGAGTTTTGCTTTAATATTTAAATATCTACGATACACTTCCACGTTATTTTCTATTGTTTTCATTAAATTTCTAATTGTATCTTCAGTAACATCATTTACAATTAAACTAGAATGCAATGGATCAGAAAATTTTCTACGTTTGGACGTTTTCATCCAATCGGCACATATATTTCGTATTGCTGTAGTAAAAATTTCTTGTTGTTTGCCTAAAAGACCGTATATCGCCTTGTTAGCAGAAATTCTCGTGCTCCTGTCTGGATGGTAGAACAAGCTGTTTGCTTCTCCATAGGATAGGATCTTTTCTTTTCCCTCTACCATTACCTTGTATTCCTGAGTATTCAACCATACTCCTTGTAACCTGCTCCATTCTTTTATACCAAATTGATCTTTTTCTACAATGAGCTGTTCTTCCACTTCTGATAATTGATGAGGAAAATCTAACAATAATTTTTTGCAGTAATGCTTGTAATTTTCAAGAACTGGATCAGAAATAACTTGTTTATTTTCAGCTAAATATTTAGCAATTTCTAAATTTAAGAACGTTAGTTTTGTCGTGATTTTCGTATTGAAGTCTTCAAACTTATTAATTAAAGCTTTATTTTCGGGAAGGGTCATGAGGGCATTGTAGGTATTTTTACAAAAAACTTCAATTTCATCGTGATCAACATAAAAATCTTCCATTTTCATCAATAGATTAACTAAATCTTGAGGAGTAAACTGCGGTGATTTGATATTTCCTTTAACTTTTGATTCAAAATCTTCAGATCGCCTAAGTAGATTTTCCATATCTCTGGAAATATTTGGGTCGTCATGCGTCTTATAAATCTCAGAAAAATCCCACGCGATTTCTTTTTCTGTCATTTTTCTCAATTTTATTTGGATTGTGAATATTAAAAACTAATTCTTAGAAAAATTAAAATTTATTCCTATTTTTGTAGAAATTGGGTTTTATTAATAAAATAATGAGTTATTCATATTCGATTGTGCTTGGTGGTTTATTAGAAATATCGTAAACTACTCGATTAAATCCATTGACTTCATTAATGATACGAGTTCCGATCTTTTCAAGTAAATCCCATTCTAATTTAGCAAATTGAGCCGTCATGACATCTTTTGACTCCACTGCCCGAATAGAGCAGATAAATTCATATGTACGGAAATCTCCCATAACACCTACTGTCTTAACTGGCAATAATACACAAAATACTTGCCATAAATCATTGTAAATACCTGCATTTCTAATCTCTTCTATAAGAATGGTATCTGCTTCTCTTAAAATGTCCAATTTATTTTTATCTATAGCACCAACACATCTTACTGCTAAGCCAGGACCGGGAAAAGGATGCCGATCGATTAGTTCTGCTTCTATTCCTAGCTTTTTACCAATTTTTCGTACTTCATCCTTATATAGATCCTTTAAAGGCTCAATGATCTTCAATTTCATATCTTCTGGCAACGTAAGATTATGATGAGATTTAATTTTTGAGGCATTATTACTCGTAGCAGCAGTTTCTACACGATCTGGATAAATTGTACCTTGTGCAAGATATTTTATTGAAGGATGTTCAGTTTCTAACTCAACGGTTTTTTTTTCAAATACTTCTATAAATGTATGACCGATTATCTTTCGTTTTTCTTCTGGATCATCAACACTTTTTAGTCGTTCTAAAAACAAACTTTCAGCATCGATATAATGAAAATTCTCAAAATTCAATTTTTCCTTGAAATGTTTCTGGACTTCGAATTCTTCATTTTTTCTTAAGAGACCATTATTAACAAAGATACAATGTAACCTATCCCCAATAACTTTATGAAGTAAAACAGCACATACAGATGAATCAACACCTCCGCTCAAACCAAGAATTACTTTATCATTATCACCAATATCTTTCTTTAATGATTCAATTTTTACCTCAATCCAATTTCCTAATTGCCATTCTTTTTTTGCACCAGCGATGTTATAAATGAAGTTTTTGAGTATTTGAGTACCATTTGCAGTGTGAACGACTTCGGGATGAAATTGAACCCCATAGATCTTAAACTTTTCATTCTCAAATGCAGCAATGGGACATGTATTAGTTTTAGCAATTGGTTTAAATCCATCAGGCATCTGAGCGATTTGATCACCGTGAGACATCCAAACAATCTCTTCTTTATCAAGGGAATAAAATAATGAATCAAAGTCTAAAATTTCTAATTCTGTTTTTCCATACTCTTTTTTCTCATTTGGTTCAATCTTTCCTCCTAATTGGTGAATAATCAAATGTAAGCCATAACATATACCCAAAACTGGAATTCCTTCAGTCTTAATGTAGTTATAAAATCCATCTTCAAGTTTGGGACTATTTTCCTCATACACACTACTAGGACCTCCTGAAAGTATGATTGCTTTAGGAGACAAAACCATTAAATCAGATATTGATATGTTGTGAGGAATAATTTCTGAATATACTCCTAACTCTCTTACACGCCTCGCAATGAGGTGAGAATATTGAGAACCCATGTCAATAATATAAATTTTATCCATGGAATGTTAACTATAATAGTAATATAATTATTGTTAAGTTAGGTTTAAACATTAATTAACATTTCTTACATAGAATATATATCCTTCTGAATATCATTTATGTGGGGTTTAATAAATAATAAAAAGAAGAGATAAAGAAGATTTAATAGTGGAATTTAATATTTTGATGACACTTTCTGGTTTTACAACCATCCTCTCAGTTTCATCGCGTTAACAACGCGATCAACTGAAATGCTATAAGCTCCCATCCTATTATGGGTGTTATAATGTTTAGCATGATCAGTAGTGGATCGATATGCATTTGTCATGACTCTATCGAGAGCAGCAAATACTTCCTTTTCCGTCCAGAAGTATAAATAATAGCCTTGCACCATTTCAAAGTAAGAGACTGTCACACCTCCCGCATTACAAAGAAAGTCCGGAATAACGAGGATATCATTTTGAAAAAGAATCTCATCTGCCGCGGGTGTTGTTGGACCATTTGCAAGTTCGGCTATGATTCTTGCCTTCACATCTTTAGCATTTCTTTGAGTGATTTGATTTTCTAAGGCAGCTGGGATAAGAATATCGCACTCCAATTCGATAATTTCTTCATTTGATATCTCCTGTGTTCCATTTAATCCCACGACTGTTCTTGTTTTTTCTTTTTGTTCTGCTGCTTTATGAGGATCAATACCATCCTTGTTATAAATTCCTCCTTTAGAATCAGAAACTCCAATAATCTTACATCCGAACGTATCATATAAAATACTTGCAGCCCAATAACCAGCATTACCATATCCTTGAATTACGACTTTTGCATTTTTCAAGTCTAGTCCAATATCATTTGCAGCTTCTCGTATACAATATACCCCTCCTTGAGCTGTAGCAGTTGCTCTACCTGCACTTCCACCAATTGCCAATGGTTTACCCGTTATAATTGATGGAGTATGTTTTCTAACAATATTTTCATATTCATCCATCATGTAGGCCATTATTTGCGGTGTAGTGTATACATCGGGTGCGGGAACATCAACCATGGGGCCAAGAACATCAGCGATTCTCCTTATGTATGCTCGTGCAAGCCTTTCAATTTCTCCATTACTCATTTCCTTGGGATTACAGATAATCCCTCCCTTCGCTCCACCTAATGGGATATCTACGACAGCGGTCTTCCAAGTCATCCAAGCACTTAAAGCTTTTACAAGTGAAGCACTTTCTTCTGGATGCCATCGTATTCCCCCTTTCATTGGACCTCTAGCAGAATTATATTGAGATCGAAACCCTTTAAATGTAGTAATTGTACCATCATCCATTTTCATAGGAATGCTTATTTCTACAAATCTTTGAGGCTGGCTCAATGCGTTATATGTATTTTTGTCTAATTCGAGTAATTTACAAGCATCCCAAAGCTGAGTTTGTGAAATTTGAAACGGATCGAGATTTTCACTCATTTTTCTTTCAACTAAGTTAGATATTTAATAATTTTCTACAATATGATATTAAACAAATTTTAGAATTTAAGAATTTCCTTAAAGAACGTTTAAATAATGGGAATATAATGGGGTTATAACTGAAAACAATTAAAATAAAATTTCAGAACAACATTGTTCAGGTTCGATGATAAAGATAGTAAAAAAATTTAATTTACAAAAAATAGAATTACTTATTATCCTCAAAGAAAAATGATGTGAAAAAATGAGTAAAGATATTAATCCACTTGATGTGGCAAAAGCTCAAATTGACATAGTAGCCAAAGAAATTGGCTTAGAGCCAAGAGTAAGAGAATATTTAAAAAGAATTGAAAGAGCATTAATAGTCACAATTCCTATTTTGATGGATGATGGTTCAATGCAAATATTTGAAGGATATCGAGTCCACCATTCAACGGTGAGAGGTCCGGGAAAAGGAGGAATACGATTTTCTCCATATGTTTATCTTGATGAAGTTAAAGCGCTTGCTACATGGATGACGTGGAAAACGAGTCTCTTGAACCTTCCATTAGGAGGTGCTAAAGGGGGTGTGTGTGTAGACCCCAAAAAACTATCGAGTAGAGAACTTGAACGATTAACTCGAAGATATACAGCAGAGATAATTAATTTCATCGGTCCAGATATTGATATTCCTGCTCCAGATGTCGGCACGGATAAAAAAATAATGGCTTGGATGATGGATGTATATTCAATGCAAAAAGGCAGAACGATTCCTGGTGTTGTAACGGGCAAACCAATAGAGATTGGAGGTAGCGTGGGGAGAGAATCTGCTACGGGTATGGGATTATATTTTGTATTGGATGCTTTATGCGCAAAAATAGGCTTGAAATTAGAGGATCAAACTATTGTAGTACAAGGACTTGGAAATGTTGGGGGTACAATAGCCCAATTACTCTATGATCATGGATGTAAAATTCTAGCTGTTTCGGATATATCAACTGCAATTTATAACAAATCGGGATTAAATGTTACAAAATTATTAGATTGGGTAAATCAAGGGAATTACCTAAAAGATTTTAAAGAAGGAAACTATCAATTCATTTCTAACGATGAACTTCTCACTTTAAAATGTGATGTGTTAGTCCCTGCAGCCATTGAAAATCAAATCACTCAACAAATTGCAGATCGTATTGAATGTAAAATTGTATTGGAAGGAGCTAATGGTCCTACTACACCAGAAGCAGATAAAATTCTATATAAAAAAGGAATTCATGTAGTTCCCGATATATTAGCTAACAGTGGAGGTGTTTGTGTATCCTATTTCGAATATATTCAAGATATTCATTCATATTTTTGGAAACTTGAAAGAATCAATGAAGAATTAAAGCGAATAATCATCGAAGCATTTGAAGAAACATACAAAATTTCAATGGAGCGAAAAATTTCACTTAGAACAGCAGCATATATTATTGCAGTATCTAGGATCTCCAAAGCTATCGAACTAAGGGGTATTTTCCCTTAATTGATGATATTAATTTACATTATTTTCTTGTTACTCCTTATTGAACTTTTTTTGTTTTTTAAAAATTGGCAATAAAATCAATATTATAAGACCGATCACGCATCCAATAAATATGATAAAGAATATAAAATACATTAAAGCTAAAAGATATAATAGAGACAATCCAATATGAATAGCTGCAAACATCGCTCCGACTTTCAATAATCTTTTGTATGATAGGTTTTCTACACCAGAATCTTGGGCGACCTTTAAAGTCATCATATCCGCAGCAGCACCTTGTGGGATAAGATTACCTCCTAAATTAATAGCAATTATGAAAGCAAACAATAAGGGGATCTCTGGGAAGTTAAAATCAGTTATTAAAGTTTGTATTATGGGTATAAAAATCAATGCCGTTGGAGTATTAGCAACTACTCCTGAGATTAGACTAATTAATATTAAGAGTATAATTGCTAAAACGGCTGGATCTAATAATTGAAATGGTATCTTATCAAAAATTTCTGTAAAGCCTACCTGACTCATGGCACCTACAATCACATAAAGAGAAATGAAGAAGAATATGATTTCCCATTCAATATCTTTCAGAAGATCACCCATAAATTTTTTTGTATATCGCCTATTGGACAATACAAGAATTAAAGCTGCAATAATTGCTGTCAGATATAACAAAGGGAGTATTGCAAACAAAGCTATGGTGATAATAATTCCAATACTATTAAAATAAAACATTTTTTTGTTTTTTATCATTATATCTGCATCAACTAATTCTAAAACAAAGGTTTTTTGTTGATCTTCTATTCGTGGTTCTTTTGATAATAAGAATCTATCAACTAAATAAATAGTCGCAAACAATAAGAAAAACGAAAAAATCCAATAAGTTTGGATAAAGTAAATGGTATCAAGATTGAACGCACTGGAAATTATAATATTTTCTCCACTCGAGAATGGAGTTATGATAGAACCTATATTTATACAAATTGTCATTCCCAATAAATAGGTACCTGATCGGATTTTTAAGAAATGACAAAGTCTAACAACGACAGGAGCTAAGATTAGAACTACCACAACATCTGTAATGACTGCAGCTAATAAAGTTGTTATAATGCACAATAAATATAAAAAAGTCGTTTGATTTCCTCGTGAAATTTTGAATAATTTGACAGCAATAAATTCTAGTACATTTGAATCTTGAGCAATTTTTGTTATAATACTCATGCTTAAAATAATAATGATTGCTTCCCAGTTTACCATGCTTATAAAATCACCCAAATCAAGTCCAAGCTTTAATCCTGTAATTGTTGCTCCATAAAACATGCATAATAATGAGATTGCCACGAAATCTAAATCTTTAAATGAGTAGCTAAGTATAATAAGAAAAAACATCAAGAAAAGCAATATTAATAAAGGAAGATCCATCGATTTTCAGCTTTCTAAATGTAGAAACTTAATAATATTTTTAAGAAATAGTTTTTAATAAACCTAATTGAATTGAAGATGAATATGAAATAGAGAGTGATTGATAAAATTTTTCTCTACTCCTGAAGTATTTTGTTATGATAGAAGAAATCTGAAATAAATCCGATATTTATCAACGTAAAAACATTTGAATGAGAAATTTAAATAAGTTTAATTCATCTAAGAGGGACATATTTGATATTAAGTAATCAAAAATATTCTCCTTAAGAAAATAATGTAAAGATCGTTCGAATCCTTCTTCAACTTTTATCATTTGAGTGATTCTTCTTATTAAATTAATGATCTGTTTCTCCACGACTAACATATCACAATTACCGGGATTTATGCTAATTATATTAATTCCTGAATTGCGATCAAATGATAATTTACTAAGTTCTTCATTTTCCTTAACATAATCATGAGTTGAATAATTTTCGAACATGTTTTCTATCTTAGCATAAATTTTTTCTTTCTTTAAAGGAGATATATTAGCTTCAATAACATTTATTAAGAGATTTAGAATTTGTTGAAATACACCCAAAATATTATAATATTCTGCTAAGCTGGATACTCCTTCTGCGGTGAGCCATTGTTGGTAGTATTCATCAATAGTATCCTTAAAGGGAAGAAAAAGATCAGTATTACCCTTCCATAAATGCTTCCATTCTTCTCTATCTGGGATGTATTGTTGAATAAAAGCTTGCTTTATAACATTTAGCCTGGCTTTTAAGATATCGGAATTTACAATTTTTTCTGAGGCACCAATAAAAAGTAAGTTTAAATCTTTCTCATTCAAATAAACCCAACGCAATCCCCCCATCTCTATACTTTCAATACCCGATTGAAACTCAAATACCGTAAACTGGTTTAAAGCTGCTAACAATCCACTTACGAGATCTTCATCCAATGATAAATCTAAGTATGATTTATATAATAATGTGATCCCAGATTCAGAATCCAACACCCATACATTCATTGTTAATACCTCATGCCCATTATTTATTCTAATTCTAATAATATAATGTTCCATGTAGAAAAAAATCTTTTGTATTTAAGAGTTCATGTATTATCTAGAAATTCACTTAAACTCCTTGTTTTGCAGTGTTTTTCGAGGTTTCTTAACATGTCTGAAACTTTAAGCTGAAATGTCATATCCGCTGCGCCACCTAATAATTTAATGAAATCATTCGTAAAGATAATCGTATCTATAAAAATACCCACTTTTGATTTGGTTGATGATAATGCTTTAATTCGCAATCTTCCTTCTAGTTTTTGAACTTGTTCATTATTCCTGATGTTCAATTCAATTAAGTGACCTTTTCCTGAATCTTCTCCTTTATCGGAAAGAACCATTTCAGCTTCCATCTCAATTGGAACATTAACAATTTTTATCTGATCATGGATTTTGCTATGCATCACATTAGGTGCTATGAATTCTACTTCAATTTTTTGTACAGGAGTGATTTGCTCCCATAATCTCGGAGTGTAAATTGCTTTTATTAAATCATTCTTATTACAATTTTCAATCTCTAAAATTTTCGAGATAGTAGTCATGCTCTTTCATCTTCTCTCTGATTTTAATATTAAATTAAAAAGTGGAAAGTTTTTATTTTTTATCCTTCTAATTAAAACCATTAAGCCAGAAGATTAGCCTCAGACTTCCTTTGATTATTTCATGCATACAGACCATAATTCATAATCGTTTAATTTCATCATAGGCTTATCATCTTGACCAAATTTAATATTTGTAAAACTTAAATTTGTAATACAAAAATCAAGTAACCCTAAACAATTTACTATTTTCTAACTTTAATTCTTTCTTACAGTTGGGACATATCCATGTAGACTCATTTTTTTTAACAGAATTTATACACGTATCACATATTGTGATATCGCAAATACAATAATAAGATTTTTCGATACTCTTTTTTAGATCTTTCCCACAAATATAACAATTAGGTGGAGTTGTAGACATTTATATTCTGACCATTAGAGTTTTATTATTAATTTCTAATATACGTATAGTTTTAAAAATTATATCATTTAACTTCCATATAATGGATAAATTAAAATCACGTCTTCGATTATTAAGTCTTATAAGCTTATTTTTTATATATAGAGCGATTTCATCTCTGCTTTCAGATAATTTGCCAGAATTCTTATTATGGGTTATTTTTACTGTTTTATATCTAATTTCATTGATTATATTGTATTTTATCTTGAAAAAATCTGGTTCTCAATCAATTTAGTATTTCTACTTTTTCACTTTCTTTTCTTGAAAAAATCTGGAATAACTCCATCAATCCCTAGAGATTTTAATACAGAATCGCGAATATCGATTTGTATTTTCATCTCTTCAATGGTTTTCAAGGTTTCTGCCAGTGTTTTAGAAAAATTTTCGCTCAAATCCTTTATTGTATTAGACATTAATTTCATGGACTCCCTTATGGTACTGTTTGTTTCATGGAGCTCTACTGTAAGTTTTTCCATGCTTTTTCCCAATTCTGACAATTGCACTTTAATTCCCATGTTTTATTTAGATAATTTATGAGTTTTGAATTAAGAATAATAAGAAATATTCCTATATAAAGAATCGATTCTACCTCGATAAATGAAATTATCTTTCATAACGAGAAGGCTTAAATGATCTTAATATTTCTAAGATCATAATTACTAGTAGAAATTAAGGGAAAAATGTCAGAGTGGAAGAATAAGATTAAAAGTCATGCAACTACGCACGAAGAAGCAGCTTACTGTACAGGATGAGGCATTATAGATGGTATTCTTAATAGTATAAGCGCTATTAGGCAAAAAAAACAATCAAAAAAATCGAAAAATTAAATAAAAACATTCTCGAAAATAAAATCGACAAATATTAGGGTTTTATTTTTACGGTCCTGCTCGGACTGGAGAGAAATAGCTTAATATCTTCTTTTATTTCTTATGAATTTATTTCTAAATAATATTTATAATGCTAATCCTTAATAAATTCATACTGACCCGTTCCAACTTTACGGTAATTGAATCCTTCCTTCTGCATGTTTTCGCTAATAAAAATATTACGACCATCAATTACGATTGGTGTGTTCATCAATGATTTCATCTTTTTAATGTCAATCTCATAATATTGTTTATGGTTTGTGGCAAAGATTAGCACGTCCGCTCCAGTAAATGCTTCCTCTAAATTATCGGTTAGCTTTGTGAGTTGATAATCTTTTTCTTTTACGTAAGGATCATGTGCCATGTAAATAATGTTGTGAGAATGGTATCTATTCATGAGAATTTTGATTATATTTTCAGTAGGAGTGTTTCTGGTGTCATCTGTATTTGCTTTATATGACACGCCCATCAATACTATTTTTATATTATCTACTAATTTATGAGCTGCACGAAATGCATCTTCCATCAACTCTACTACATGTTTTGGCATAAAATCATTTAATTCTCTAGAGTTTGGTATGAGTTTGATTTTGTCTTTGTTTTCTGCGGTTGTGTATTTTTCGTGCCCATAAAGTAAGAGCCATGGGTCCTTTGTGAGACAGTGACCCCCAACCCCAGATCCAGGAAGATGCATCATTCTGTCATGTCGTTTGTTTATTAATTCAATGATTTCATATATATCGCTATTAAAATCTTCACATAATAAAGCACATTCGTTCGCAAAAGCAATATTTACATCTCTATATGAATTTTCAATGCATTTTGTTAATTCTGCTGTAAGAGTATCAGAGACATATAATTCTTTTTTAACGACCTTTCCATAAAGAAATTTTGCGTTTTCATTGGCTTTTTTGCATCCTCCCCCAATAACGCGAGGGAAATGTATAATATATTCTAATAATTTACCAGGCATTACTCTTTCGAAGGAAAATACCAAGAAGAAATCTTCACCTCTTTTTAATCCACTCCCTTCTTCTAAAATAGGGTTCACGATATTATTCGTTGTTCCTGGAGCAACTGTCGATTCAATAATAATGGTAACTCCCTTCTTCATGCATTTTGCTATTCTTTCAGATACTTCGATTAATGATTCGTATCTTGGAACCTTACTTTCTAATTCTACAGGAGTCTGCACGTCAACAAGAATGAAATCGGCGTTTTTACAACCATCATAGTTATCAGTGACATGAAATTTTTTATTTTTGATAATTCGAGCAATTAAATCATTTAAACCGGGTTCATCTCCCTCATATGGGTTCTTACCACTATTAAGCCAATCAATCTTCCACCCGGATCGAGCTGAACGCCGTTGGATTCCGGTGACATAGAAATCATTAACATCTGCTAGTAAAGCTGCCATTGGAATCCCCACATAACCCATTCCTATAACTACGATATTTGTTGTCATTTTGAAATCTAATCTTTAGAAATATACTTTAAAAAATTAAGTTCAATAAACATTCATTATTCAAAAAATTTTATAGAAAAAAAAAAATAAAAAGTTATTTAATCAATTTTTTTCGGTTTAAGGTTTCTTTTTCATATATGAACTTCCTTTTACAGCTTTAAATATCCCTGCGCCTATTGCTCCAACAATAAATCCACCTACATGAGCAAAATGGGCAGTTGACCCCATACCAAGCGGATCATAGAGAGAATAAATGGCATACGTCATTTCTGCTATAAAATATGTTAATATAAAATAGCCGGCACTTACCTTTCTCATTGATACACCTGTTGCTGATGGAAGATAAAATTTATTTTTAGGATAAAGAACTAAGTACACTCCCATAAGTCCGAATATTGCTCCTGAAGCTCCTAAAGAAGGAATATCAGATAAGGTCACTCCTGGTATAATTGCTCCTGGTATAATTATTGTACTCAATGCATGAAGTAAACTGCCGCATAAACCCGAAAGTAAGTAAACAATAAGATAATAAACATGACCCATTGCATGTTCGCAGTTGTCAGTTATTACAATGAAAAACCACATATTCATGGTTATATGTACAATGTCACCATGCATAAACATTGAAGTCAGTAGAGTCCATAATTTTTGCCCAGCAAAAAATTCAGCAGGTACGAAGGCATACTCAATATGCATTTGACCTGCGGGATCCAATAATTGCCAGATAAAAACCAGTATATTTGCTGCTAAAATTACTACTGAAAAATACTGTTTAAAAAATGGTATTTTATCACTTTCTGCTTCTAAAACCAATTCTAACCACTTCTAGTTTATTTATAGTTTTTTTAAATTAGTTGATTTGTATTAGTATTTTATTAATTAATAAAGATAGCTGATACTCAATTAATTAGAAATTTATAGATTAAAATGCGATTAAATCTTTATTCATTTATGAAGTTAGGAAAATCTAGTCTTCATGATATCGCAAAAATCTATCCTGACTCTGTAAAGCGTAAAAGAATTTCGAGTTATGACAGAAGTGGTGGAAATCATGATTGGATTGATATTAAACCCGGAGAACTCGTAGTATTGGGTGAACACCAAACAGCTGGTTGTATAAAACACTTATGGTGTACAATGAGATGCAAAAGCAAATATTACTTACGAAATATAATAATCAGAATGTATTGGGATGGTGAATTAGAAGATAACCCTAGTGTAGAAGTTCCTATAGGTGATTTTTTTGGTCTTGGGCATGCGAAACGAGAAGTTTTTGTTTCTTCACCTTTTCAAATGACTCCACGAGGAGGAAGAGGATTTAATTGTTGGTGGCCAATGCCATTTTCTGAAAATTTCAAAATTACATTAGAAAATGACAACCCAGATCCTCTTACCTTTTATTACTACATAGATTATGATGTTTATGAAGATGGACTTGAGAATTCTCAATCTTTTGGGAGATTTCATGCTCAATGGCGAAGAGAAAATCCTACAATTCCTAAACTTATTGATAAGGAGACTGGAAAAAAATTCAAGAAAACTAGACCTATAACCTTCAATTACACTGGAGGGAAAAATACAGAACCTTTAAAGGAGAATTATCGGATATTAGAAGCGAAAGGAAAAGGGCATTATGTAGGTTGTCATTTAGACATCGATAATATCACATTCTTGCCGTTTATTAACTGGCCTGGGGAAGGTGACGATATGATATTTATTGATGAGGATATAGATAAAGAGGTACCTACTCTCTATGGAACAGGTACCGAAGATTATGTAAATCAAGCATACGGTCAAAGCAAGAAATATGTTGCTCCATATCACGGTACTATTAAACCTGGTGGCTTCAATTTCTTTGGACAAATTTCCTACTATAGATATCATGTGGAAGATCCCATGTATTTTAATAAAAAAATTATAGTTACCATTGAACATGGTCATGATAATCATCGTAGTGATGATTGGTCAAGCACAGCCTATTGGTATCAATTAGAGCCTCATTCTCAAAATTTATTTCCCAAATTATTAGATAGAAATGGGAGGAAACCAAGAAAACATGTTGCACATTTTTTTAGAAAATCTCTTTGTTTTGTAGCTTTAGCAATAATTATTATTTCCTTGGTTACTTGCATAATTCCTTGACTCTTCATTCTTTATTCTAAAAAGATTTATTCTGCTCTTAATTTTTTTTTTTATGGTTGATTTAGTTGATATTATAACAGTTACAATCGGCATAATTTTAGCTTTGATCACTACAATTTGCTTTAACTTGGCATTCGTGTATCAAAAAAAAGGATTGAATCAAGCAACTCTTAATGGTGTGGAAATTAAATTTGAAGGTGGGATAAAAGCAATACTAAAAACATTTTTGTGGTTAGTAAAAAACAAATCTTGGGCATTTGGTTTCTTTTTAGGTGTGATTGGTTGGTTTCCGTATATAATTTCAATTGGAATGATTGGAATTATTGTTACTGAGCCAGTAATGGCAACCGGTTTCATAGTTTTTGTAATATCTGCTATTATTATCTTAAAGGAAAGGGTGGGTGCTTTAGAGTATACAGCTATAGCCTTTCTTACTATATCACCAGTAGTAATAGCTTTTTCCGGAATTTCCGACGTTGATATCGATTTATTCGAGTTTGTACCTTCATTTATCACTTTCTTACTTATAGTAATACCAATTAGTATTATATCTTTATTTATCGCTAAAAAAAGAAAAGGAACTGGTGCTGAAGGTCTTTTTACGATGTTTGGGGGAGCATTATTATTTGCTCTTGGAGGGGTAGCTACAAACATTCTTGCTCAAGCGTTAATTCAAACAGGAGAAGGATTTCAATGGTATACACTTTTTGAATTACCATTTGGTATTTTTTGGTTCATCTTTGGCGGAAGTTACGCTCATTTATGGGTTTTTCTTGGGTTTTGGTTAATGGCTATTTTTAATATTTCAAGTGTGCCATTCTATCAAGGTGGATTTCAAAGAGGTAAACTTCTCATTATGTATCCGATTCTGGATACAGTTGCTCTACTCCTCCCAATAACAGCGGGTATATTTGTTTTTAGACAAACATTTACAAATTATCCATTATTCTTTATTGCTTTAGTTTTTGTTGTATTTGCAACTTTAATTTTAGCCAAATATCAATTAGCTATTGAAAATATAGAAACGGAAGGATCATTTAAACAAGAAGGAGAAGGTAAATAATTTAATTATTTTTTGTATCTAATATCTTTTTTATATAATCTAAAAGATTTTTTCCAGAAATTGTTTTTGGTAAATACCCATCTGCCCCAAGTTCCTTAGCTTTTTGGATATCCATTTGAAAATTTTTCACACTAAATAAAACAATGAGTATATCATTATATTTCTTGTTTGCTTTTATTTTCTTTAACACATCAAAACCACTAATTTGCGGCATCATTATATCAAGAAGAACAAGGATAATCTCAGGATAGTGCTCCTCCATGATTTGAAGGGCTTCGTTTCCGTTATTTGCTGAAATGATATTATAATTCTCTAGTTCCAAGAATTGTTTTGTCAATAGGGTGATATCTTTTTCATCATCCACGATTAATATAAATCCTTTTTTTTGACTCATTTCATATGACCTAATATTTGCTTTACATATTCTAAGAGATCATTACCTGAAAATGGTTTCGTAATATATCCATCAGCCCCAAGCATTTTACCTTGTTCGATATCCTCTCGAAAGCTTTTTACAGTAAAGAGAACTACCTTTATATGCTCATATTCTTTTTTTGCCTTGATAGTTTCCAAGACCTCCGTACCACTAACTCCCGGCATCATCACGTCCAGAAGCACGAGGTCAATATCTGAAAATTTGTCTTCCAATCTTTTTAGTGCTTCTTTTCCATTATTGCAAGTAATAGTGTTAAACTGACCTATTTGTAAAAATTTTTCAGTGAGCGAAACAATATCAGGTTCATCATCTACAATTAAAATTGTCTCATTCAATATTTCTCCCCTTCTTATAATATACCATCTTTCTATATAACTTCTGTTTAATAGACATAATATTTTATTTATTGAGTAAATCTATAAAAAATGGATAATTATATTCTATCATAATTATATTCATTTACTTATTTAAATAATTATCAGATTTTCATCTATTTGAATATCAATGTCAAGAAAAACATCATATCCAAGATTTCCGGATTCATATATTGGCTCCATGTCAAGTGATTATAATGATTCAATATGGATGGAAAGAAATCAAAAAAAGACTACTTCAATATGCATCCAATATTTATATGATAAGAAACTAAATGATATCGATCTTGAAAAAGAGATAATCGATGAAAATTCACTCTTGCTAGACTTAGGCTGTGGATCGGGATTTTCCTCAGAAATATTATCTAATCATGGATTTAGAGTGGTTGGAGTTGATATTTTAAAAGACATGTTATTTAAAACAAGTGAAAAAAAGCGTATATACCCCGAGTATAGAAAAATTGAATTTATCTTAGCAGATATAAATTCTCTTCCTTTCAGGGAAATGACTTTTGACCATATTATTTCCGTTTCAGCATACAATTTCATTACTTACGGTCTGTTGGGTAATACAGAAAAAGAAAAAAGGATAAATACCACAGCCCGATATTTACATAAAATTCTCAGACCTCTCGGAAGAATTATTATTGAATTCTACCCATTAGACGAACAAGAATTAAACTCTTATATTTCTTCCTTTACCAATAATAATTTTAATGGGTTCCTATTAAAAAAACATGAAAAACAAAAATCTGGTCAGACTTTCCTTTTACTTAAAAAACCAAAATAACGGGTTATTTGTTTTCTTGCTCAATTTAATAAAGTTTTTTTACTATTAGAGATTAAAATTAATCATACAAGTTAAGTTCAAATTGAAATAAAAGGTACTATAAAAATTGCAGAAAGCAAGAATCAGACTCTCATCCGTTAAGTTAGATGCCGTTTCTTCCGTTTGCGAACAGATTGACCAAGTATGTGCTTCGCAAGGAATCAAGAAAATGGGACCAATTCCACTCCCCACTAAGCATTTAAGAGTCCCTGTAATGAAAAACGTGAGTGGGCAGGGCACAAATAAAGTAGCCAAATTTGAGATGCGAATTCATAAAAGACTGATTGATATAGTAGCAAATGAGAGAAGCATGCACTTAATCATGAAAATACAAATTCCTGAAACAGTTCTTGTTGAAATTGAATTACAATAATTACACTACCTTCTTATTCTAACCGTTTTCGTTGAAAAACGAGAATTTAAGTGAAAAAAAATCCGATTCAAAAGAATTAAGATTAATATAAAATTACATTATATTGAATTTTAAGCAGATTTTAGTGAAAATTAATGGAAATAACTACCAATTTTTTAAAACAGCTAGCTATCAATGTTTATGATAAAATATATCCTCTTTTAGGTACTGAGGAAGGTGGAGTTAAAATTTCGAGGGGAGCTGGCGGAGATATCTCTATGAATATAGATTTGGTTGCTGAGGAATATTTAATCCAAATTTTGGAAGACCAAGAATTAGATATCCTTTTGATTAGCGAAGAAATAGGTGAAAAATATATTGGTGATAAAAAAGAAGCCCTTCTTAACGATCATGTATTGATAGTTGATCCAGTTGACGGTTCCAATAATGCTTCGAGAGGAATTCCCTATTGTTCAATTTCTATTGCTTATGCAAATGGAAAATCCATAAAAGATATTATTAAAGCAGTAGTTCTTGATCTAAACTCAAAGGATATATATTGGGCAGAAAAAGGTAAAGGTGCCTTTATAAATGAAAAACCGATCCACGTTTCTCAGCGAGATTCCTCAGATGATTGTGTTTTCGAGATTAATCTTGCTACTAAAAGCCTTTTCAAATATTTTGAAAAGCTTCGATCGTTATTTAAAAAAAATTATAAAGTAAGAATATTAGGTAGTAGCGCATTAACATTATGTCAAATTGCCAAAGGAAGCATCGATGCTTTTATAAATTTACGGGAAAAAAATCGATTAGTGGATGTGGCAGCGGGAAAATTAATATTAGAAGAAGCAGGAGGGGAAATTTTTTCACTTACTGGAAATAAAATTGGAGGAGATTTGTCAATTTTTTTGAAATTTCCATTTATTGCTTCAAATAGAAAGCTGGTTTCATTCCTAAAGGAAGAATTATGCTCAAAAATATAAATTATACTATTAATCAGGAACATTGATAGGATAAGTTCCATATTTTCTTCTGATATTTTGCATGGCTTCAAATCTATCAATTGTAACTGCTGGATTTATGCTATGACCTGAGCCAAAGATATATCCTCCACCTGGTGCTAATTCTCGTATTAATTTTTTCGCGTAATGTTCAATCTCAGAGATTTCTCCCATTGCAAGCATGATAGGGCTTAAATTGCCACTAAAAGTAATTTGATCTCCATATTTTTCATTTAATTTAAAAATATCATATTCTGGATTTGCAGTAGTAGATTCTACTGGATTGAGTGCATCAACTCCATATTTTATAATATCTTCAAAAATTTCCATTAAATCTCCATCTGAATGTAAAATTATTTTGCAATCATGCTTATGAGCAGCATCGCATATCTGTTTTATCCATGGAAATACATATTTTCGGTATAGACGAGGACTCATAAACAAACCATTCTTAAAACCATAATCATCCCAAAGTAACACCATTTGTGCCTCATTTTCAGCTAAGATTTTTACTAATTCGAGTGTAAAAATTCCTCGGTCGTCAAATATTCGTTTGGCTTGTTTGTCGCGTGCTAGTATTCTTGAAAAGGTTTCCATTCCGAAACCTTCCCAAGCGCATTCCATTAGAGAACCTGTTGCTGGGATTGAAAAAACTGTGTCATTTAATTCTTTTTGAGCATTTTTTCCTGATATAAATTGATCCATTCGAGTTTTCAAACTTGGATCTGGTTGTTCCCAACTTTCATAATCTTCAAAAGACTTAAAATGCCCTCCGTGGTATGCTAAGATAAGAGTTTTATCTTCTGAATATTCATATTTCATTATTTTACCATACTCATCGATAAATCCGCCCTTAAACATTTTACGGGGATAATTACTCACATAAGAAAGAACTAAATCTATTCCTACTTTACTAAAAAATTTGTAAGTGTTTTTATATCCACGACCACCACTAGGATTTACACCATATTGATTTATTATAGTGTTATTTGTAAACGCACTTTCAAAAGCGGGAACCTTATCTGGTTCTTCGTGTTCTATTGTTTTTAATATTCTTTCTGGAGCGTTCATTTTAACTGTGAGTTAATAAAATTTTATTAGAATCTAATGTTTATTATTTATAATCATTTAAATATGTAAATTTTTAATTTTACAACTTTGTATTTGATTCTGAATTGAGTGAATTAAGAAGGTTGACAAGGGACTATTTTTCAAGAGATACAGTCTTAGTGGGCAAGGAACTCTTAGGAAAATATCTCGTAAGAAAAACAGCGAAGGGAAGATTAATTGGAAAGATAATTGAGGTAGAAGCTTATTTAGGTCCAACGGATAAAGCCTGCCATTGTTATAATTATAAAAAAACTGAAAAAACAAAAATTATGTACATGAAACCAGGTACTCTTTATGTGTATTACATTTATGGATCATATTTCTGCCTTAACGTAATTACTGAACCAGAGGGGTGTCCGTGTGCAATATTCATAAGAAAGTTGTATCCAATTGATGGGATTAAGTTAATGAAAGATAATCGCCATGTTAGAATAGGTAATAATTATAAAAATTTAGTGGATGGCCCCAGCAAACTTTGTATAGCTATGAATATAACAAAGGAAAAATTTAATGGTAAAGATTCTTGTGCTGAAAATTCAGAACTCTATTTTACCGAAGGAGAGAAGATAAATGATAAGAAAATCTTATTAGGAAAAAGAATTGGAATAGAATATGCTGAAGAAGATAGAGATCGACTCCTACGTTTCACATTAGAGGAGTTAAAAAACCCGACTCTTGGCTCCAATCCCAGAGTTATGACCAAATAATGCACCCCTCCACGCCCTTACCTTGAAGCGTGAACGTCTAACCTTACGACTGCTCCATCCCTGGCCTGGTCGGTTTCGGAATTACGGGTTTATGCCTTCCCTACAGAAGACAATACCACAGATACCCACCATCAAGGGGAGCGCTTCGCCGGAATGTAAAATCGGATAACAATGCTTATGAAACCTCAAATCGGGCAATTTCCGCTATGAGCATTTTGCGGTCAATCCAACGAAGGGATATCAGGCATTGCCCAACTTGCCCATAAAAAACTAATTATTTTTTGTATTTTAAATTTGGGGTAATTGTATTTTTCCCCGAGATTCAAGTAGAATTAATCAATTAATAAATTAAAGAAATATAAAATAAATTAATCTTCGTTCTGAATTTTTTTTTGTAGGTACTATCTATGTATAAATATTATTATTCCAGGTATGAAACACAGAAGAAGTGGAATTAATATTGTCATTAAAAAATATGACAATGAACCAATTTCGTACCAAATTGGAAAACCATACAATACGAACCCAATTCCTATAATAGAGAAATAAATTATAACCCCTCCAAAAATTAGTTCAATTTTGGCAAGATTTTTTTTTCCCACTATGACAAGATATAGTATCTCAAGTTTGAAATTTTGGATCTGAAATTAAAAATTACAAATGATTAAATTATCTCATTTAAATTAAAAAAATAGGTTTTATATTTGGTTTAATTTTTTTGTATCTCTTCTATTCAACCACTTTAATGTAAATGTTTTAATGAAATTATTACCTATAAACGCTCCAAGGGCAAACACCCAAATGAAACCAGTTAAACCCCAACCAAGAGGTGCCATGAAAATTCCAGTAGCAGCAAAAATAGTCGCTACAATTTGAGTGCTTTCACAAGTGTAAAAAAGGCTTTTTGATGGAAAAGGGCGCTTCCAAAAATTGTCTTCCTCTGTTCGTGTAAGATATATTGTCATATGACCAGCTACGGTTAATTTCAAGAAAATAAATGTCTGAAGTACTGCAGGATCGAGAACAAATACAAATCTACCAATTAAAAATATAGTAAAACTAAATGCTACCCCAGCAATCCCTAAAATCGAAGATAAAATTAATATTCTTTGCATTCTCCATCTTACTGGTTTTTGGTCAATTCTTGTTTTATCAAAAGCAATTGTCATTATTGGTAAATCGTTTAAAAGTGCTAAAATCACAATCATAACTGCAGTAATTGGATAAAAGTTAAGGATTGTGATAGAAAGGACTAGGAAGATTAGAATCCGAACGGTTTCAGCAATTCTATAAACTGCATAACTTTTCATTCTTTCAAAGATTTTTCGACTTTCCTGTGTAGCTTTTATAATCACTGATATCCCCGGATCAGTCAACACAATATCGGCTGCAGATTTTGCAGCATCTGTGGCATTAGAAACTGCGATCCCGATGTCTGCTTTTTTCAAGGCAGGAGCATCGTTAACTCCATCCCCTGTCATCCCAACCACATGATCTTTACTTTGCAGTAATTCTACAATGTGATATTTATGTTCGGGATACACTTCAGCAAAACCGTCAGCATTCTCAACTAAGCGAATTGTATCAGAATCATGTTTTCCTACAATTTCAGTGGATAGGACTATATTTGTCCCAATTCCAAGATTACCCGCTATTTGTTTTGCTATTTCAATATGATCACCAGTTACCATTTTCACATTTATACCTAACGATTTTGCTGTCTTTATTGTTTCAAATGAATCTTCTCTCGGAGGATCATGAAGAGCTACGATCCCTACATACTTCCAGGTAATTTGATTGTCGGATATTGCTACTCCAAGAGCTCTGAATCCTTTAGATGCAAAAATCTTTCCTTGACTATTTACCTTATCTTCCATGGTGGGATCTGCTTTGGTTAAATTTAAAATCACTTGGAGAGCTCCTTTAGATACTTGAAGCGATTTATTATCTTTATCTTCTATGCTTGCTTCTGTCCGCTTTTTTATTGGATCGAAAGGCTTGAATGACTTTAAATTATATTTGGAATATAGAGAATACATTTTCAAATCTTCTTTCATTTTAGAAAAAAAAGCATCATCAATTGGGTCCTTGCTCTCCTCTTTTGATGCCAGTCCACCATAAAGAATTACATCTTGTTCAGAATAATTACTAAAAGATATAACCTTAGCTATTGATATTTGATTCTTAGTAAGAGTTCCAGTTTTATCACTACATAGAACATCCATACTGGCTGCTTCTTCAATAGAAAGCAATCTACTCACAATCGCTTTTTTTTTAGCCAATTCCATTGCACCCACAGCCATAGAAACCATCATAACAGCAGGTAACGCGACCGGAATTGCAGCAACAACTAAAACTAGAGCAAACTGTAAGATATTAAAAAAGCCTTCCGCTCTTATTAGCCCGATAATAAAAACAAGTGATACTAGTAAAATTGCTAAAATAATAAGATAATTACCGATCTTAACGATAGCTTTCTGAAAGTGGCTTCTTGTTTTTGCTTCTTCAACTAATTTTGTCGTCTTTCCGAAGAATGTATTTAATCCAGTCCCCACTACAACACCATTCATCTCACCCTGGCGAATTATTGCTCCTTCGTATGCCATATCTGAAACCTTTTTATCAACTGGTAATGATTCCCCCGTTAAAACAGATTCATCCATTGTAAGGTACTCTCCATCTATCAATTTTACATCTGCAGGGATAATATCACCTAATCTAAGATGCACGATGTCTCCCGGAACTAAATTTTTCGCTTCAAATTCTATCCAATTTCCATCTCGCAGTACTTTACACCTTAATGCGAGTTTTTCTTTTAATAATTCTATTGCATTATCCGCTTTATTTTCTTCCCAAAAACGTACAACGCTATTAATTAAAAGCATCGCTATAATAATGGCAAAATCATCCCATTCCTCTATAACAAGAGATAGAATAGCTGCAATTTCAATCATCCAAGGAATTGGACCCCAAAAGTTGCGTAGAAATTTTAATAAAGTTGATTTTTTTTTCTCGGGAATCTCATTAGTCCCATATTTTTGAAGTCGATTTGTTGCCTCTTGAGAAGTAAGACCTTTTTCACTGGTAGATAATTTTTGATAGATTTCATTAATAGCTAATTCTTTCGCTTCTTTAATATTAATCTCCATAAATATGAAAGACACTATTAAATATTTAAACCTTTTTTCATCGAATTATAGAAAGATATAATTCAAATATACTTTTTTGTCGATAATTTGATTATGTTAATAGATTAATAAATAAAGTAAAAAAAATAAATAATTAAAATTTAGAACATCCTGCCTCTACGTCGTAGAAACTTATAGAAATAATACTTTAGATAATCTGTAATAATAAACCATATAAATGCATATATTAACACAAATATCGCTAATCCCCATCCCATTGGGGGTAGTATTATTCCATATACAGTAAAAATCACGGCAAGAATTTGGGTCGTTGTTGTTGCAATGAATAATTCTTTTGCTGGTTTTTTTTCCCAGAAATGCCCTTTAGTTCGTGCTACGTACACGGTTAATGATGCTGCCACAGATAATTTCAGAAATATAAAGGATTGAAGTATTACAACGCTAAGATTAAATACAACAAGCCCTATATAAAATAATAGGAAAGAGGCTAATACCCCAAAAACACCAAGAACAGTGCTAATAAGTAAGATTACATTCATATTCCACCGTTCTGGTTTTTTAGAATACCCTACATTATCTACAGCAATAGTCATAATCGGAGCGTCGTTTAAAAGGGCTAATAATACAATCATTAGTGCTGTTACCGGATAAAAGTTGAAAATTACAATAGAAAGCGTGATAAATATTATTACACGAATGGTTTCTGAAATTCTATATATAGAATAATTAAGCATTCGATGAAAAATTTTACGACTCTGAATTGTTCCATCAATTATAACTGAAAGTCCTGGTTTTGTAAAAGTTATATCTGCTGCTGATTTTGCAGCATCTGTTGCGTTCGAAACAGCAATGCCAACATCTGCTTTTTTTAAGGCAGGTGCATCATTAACCCCATCTCCCGTCATTCCTACAATATGATTTTTCATTTGTAATAATTCAACGATCCGGTATTTGTGTTCTGGAAAAACCTGTGCAAAACCATCGGCGTTTTCAACAATTGTTTCAGCTTCGTCGTCTGCTCTATCCAGAAAAGCTGAAACGGGGTAAATATTCATACCTAGTCCAAGAGTTTTAGCCGTTTCTTTAGCAATTGCAACATGATCTCCAGTAACCATTTTAACACCTATTCCCATAGATTCAGCCATTTTTATTGTTTCAGCAGAATCCTCTCGGGGTGGATCAAATAATCCTATCAATCCAATAAAGTTAAAATCATTACTTCCATTTACTGTTTTTCCAACTCCTAATGCGCGATAACCTTTTGAAGCATATTCATCAACAAAACTATTTACTTCCTTTTCTATAGCATCTTTATTTACTGAAAGCGATAAAATGACTTGAGGTGCTCCTTTTATCACTTTAAAAGATTTCCCAGTGCTATCTTGTATTACCGCTTCAGTACGTTTTATAACGGGATCAAATGGTGTGAATTTTTCTACAGTATATCCATCAATTTTCTTTTTAAGTTCTTCAAAATCCTCACCCTTAATTATGATTGCATTATCAATAGGATCTTGATCTTCTTCTCTCGATGCCAAAATTCCATTTAATATAACACTTTCTTCATTACTATCTCCAAAATATTTGATCGTTGCTACTGAAATTTCATTTTTAGTAAGTGTACCTGTCTTATCTGAACACAATATATCAACACCAGCTAATTCTTCAATGGCTACTAATTTGCTAACAATTGCATTCTTTTTCGCCATATTTATCGCTCCGATTGCCATAGTTACTGATAGAACTGCGGGTAATGCGACCGGAATAGAAGCAATGATTAAAACTAAGATAAACTGAAGTGTATTCAGAAAGGTTGCTCCACGAATAGCTGACACAATAATAATAATCAAGACCATACAGAAAGCAAAAATAATTAAATAATTTCCAATTTTTACAACAGCCTTCTGAAAGTGGCTACCAGTTTTTGCTTTCTCAACAAGTTCAGTAGTTTTTCCAAAATAAGTCTTCATACCAGTACTAGTAATTATTCCATCCATTTCTCCTTGCTTAACGATAGACCCAGAATAACCTATATCATTTACATGCTTTTCAACCGGTAATGATTCACCAGTTAACGCAGATTCGTCAATCTGTAAATACTCTCCTTTTATTAATTTTAAATCGCCAGGAATAATGTCCCCTAATCGTATACGGATTACATCTCCAGGCACAAGCTCTCTTGCAGCTACACTTTTCCATTTTTTGTCGCGCAAAACGCGCGCTTTAACAGCTAGTTTGTTTTTTAAAAGCTCGATTGCGTTATCTGCTTTATTCTCTTCCCAAAATCGTACGACTCCATTCACCATCAATAAGATAAAGATAATCCAAAAATCCGTCCAATGTCCAATAATTGCTGATATTACAATAGCAACTTCGATCATCCATGGTATGGGACCCCAAAAATTTCGTAGAAATTTTATTATTGGGTTAACTTTTTGTTCAATAATTTCATTGTAACCATAAATCTCTAATCTTTTATTGGCTTCAACTTGCCTCAAACCTTCATTACTAGTTGAAAGCTGGGAATATATTTCTTCAACCTTCATAGATTTTGCTTGTTCGGTTGTTAAAATTTTATTACTCATAATATCACTCTTTATATGGTATAAGATAATATTGAAATTTTTTCATAACTTAAAATAACAATAATATCGAATTTATTGTTTTTAAACAGTAAATTAAACATTTAAATATTACATATTAAATTTATAAGAAGATATTAAAAAAGTTTATATTATTATTCAAATTGGACGTTTTATTTTGGAAGAAATATCATGTTCTTATATCTATAAAATTCATTATAATCAACTTATCTTGATTTTCCAAGCTGGTTGTTTTACCAACTCATAAGATTTCAAGGCATATTCTTCCATCATGCGATTTGTGTTGAAGTAAGCTCCTAATTTTATTGCATACTTCATTCTCTCTTGCCATTCACTCTTTTTTTTGTAAAAAAGAGGAATAATTTCTGTTTCCAATTTATTATATAAATCTTCAGCATCAGAAGCGTCATCTAAATTCTCCGCTTTTGGATCAGATGGTTCAGGCCCTATCGCCCAACCAGCTTTTTTATCAGACATATTATACCCTTCAATCCACCAACCGTCTAAAGTGGACAAATTAAGAACCCCATTAATCGCCGCTTTCATTCCACTTGTGCCACTTGCTTCTAAATATCTTCTGGGGTTGTTAAGCCATAAATCCACTCCACTAACTAATAACCTTGCTAAGTTAATTTCGTAATTTTCTAGAAATACAAGTCCTATATCATATGAATTCCATAAATAATTGCTATACTCATAGATCCTCTTTATGAAAGATTTAGAAAGCGTGTCAGCGGGGTGAGCTTTTCCGGCAAAGATTATTTGCGCTTTTTTCTTGATAATTTTAGTCAATCGTTCCAGATCTGTGAAAATTAGAAGTGGTCGCTTATATTCAGCAATTCTCCGACCAAATCCTATTGTTAACATGCTTTCATCAAAGAGAATCCAAGAATGGGAATTTTCGTATTCAATAAGACGGTGTTTTGCTTTATTGTGAGCTCTCCACAATTCATAGCTGTCTAGATCTAATGCGTTCTCAAGAAGATTTAAATTATGATGCCAATCCCTCGTTAACTCCTCATTTAATAAGTCTCTCATGTATGGGGATAACCAATAACCTACATGAATACCATTGGTTATACTAGTAATCTTGTAATTAGGAAACATTTTGTTAGACACTTCAGAATGTTTTTTTGAAACAGCATTAATCTCTCCACTAGCATTTAAAGCTAAAACAGTCATATTGAGGGCGTTTTTTCCCCCAAATTCACGAATTTGTTGGGGTAAGCGATTTCGAAAGACATCATTTACTAGATTATAATCAAATTCCTCAAGTCCTGCCCTTACAGGCGTATGGGTAGTAAACGCACAATGTTTTTTCACTTCGTCTAAAGTTTTATATTTTTTTAAAAGTTCAAAGATTAAAAAAGCAGCATGTCCTTCATTCAAATGAAAGGTTTTTATATTATTATAACCAAGTTTTTCTAACATTAGGTACCCACAAATACCAAGTATCATCTCTTGAACTATTCGCTGAAATTTATTTGCATCGTATAACACGTTAGTTAATTTTCGTTGCCATGGCTCATTTTCATCAAGATTCGTATCCAGTAATATTACCGGAATAATATGACCATTTCGACCGACAATTTCATATTTCCAAGCTTCTACTCTGATTATTTTATCTTGTAATTCAAGGCTGACTTGCTGGTCAATTTTTTCAAAATCATCACTAAAGTCCCATTCCATTTCTTTTTCGATTTGTTCTCCATTTGGCCCAATTTGCTGATAAAAATATCCTGCTTTATAGGTTAAAGTGACTGCAATCATTGGTAAACCCATATCAGCAGCGGAGCGAAGTGCGTCTCCCGCTAAGATGCCTAAACCTCCAGAATAAATAGGTAAACTACTTTCCAAAGCAATTTCCATTGAAAAGTACGCTATTTCTTGATCATGTTCATTATTAATAATTATATTTCACCTAAAAATAAGTAGTTGAATATTCAACTATATTAATCTTATTTTTATAAGCTTATCCCTTTAAAATTAAATGTGAATTTTCTTTATTTTATCCTAACTATAACTTTACGAGTTATAGATGAATGCTTTATTAAAGATTATTAATTCAATTAATTCATATATTTGAAAATAATACAATTAAAATATTATATGAGAAATTATGATAGGTCAAGATTTCGATTTTACTACTGTTAGCAATGAAACTGCAATATTGTATTGGACACTTTTCTTATCTGCAATCATCTTATCGTGTTTAGGGTTGGTTTATATCTTCTGGTTGATGAGAAAACTGTCAAAATTAGATAATGGATCTGAAGAAATGATTAAAATCCACGATTTAATAAAACTAGGCTCTAATGCATATCTAAAAAGACAATTTAAAACAATTAGTATCGTATTGATAGTAATTTCTGCTTTATTGTTTCTATTTAACATGTATCTGGCTATTTCTTTCATAATTGGAGCAGTTACCTCTCTGATTGCGAGTTACATAAGCATGGTTGCATCCACACTATCGAATGTCAAAGTCACACAAGCATGTAAGACTGATTTAAATAGCGCTTTGAAAATTGGTTTTAATACAGGGATGATAATTGGAGTATCCGTAATTTCCATTTCATTATTAGGCATTAGCATGCTTTATATCTTGTTTAATTTTAATACTTCAAGTATTGTCGGTGTCGCTTTTGGAGCTTCTTTTTCAGCATTATTCGCCCAATTAGGTGGTGGAATTTTCACAAAAGGAGCAGATATAGGAGCAGATTTAGTGGGAAAATTAGAGCATGGATTACCCGAAGATGATATACGAAACCCTGCAGCTATAGCGGATAATGTTGGTGATAATGTCGGGGATTGTGCCGGCAGAGGAGCGGATCTCTATGAATCTTCATCAGCTAATAATATAGCTGCCATGATTATCGGGGTAACACTAAGTTTAGCTACAAATAATCCGTTGTTCATTATATTTTCCTTAATATCAAGAGCATTAGGTAATATTGCGGGAATTTTGGGAGGACATTTTGTGAAGATTAAAGAAAAAGATAAATCTCCTATAGCAGCATTCGCTCGTAGTCTAACAGCTACAGCAGTCATTAATATCATTTTTTTTCTGATTCTAACGCTGATTTCTTTTCCAACAGGTTGGTACTTCTTATTTATTTGTTCGGTATTAGGAATAATATTGGGGTTATCGACATATTTTATTGTTGATTATTATACATCCTCAAGCTATAGACCGGTAAAAAACGTGATAAAAAGCTCTGAGACAGGTGCTGCCACGAACGTGATAAGCGGCTTTTCGCTAGGTTTAGAATCACCTACTATTCCAGTAATTTCATTTATAGTGGGGATAATACTTTCCTACTTTCTTGGAGAACAATATGCAATATTAAATAATATCGTAGATCCCGTACATATGATTACTCCATCCTTAGGAGGAGTTTTTGGTATAACTGTGACTACAATGGGCTTACTATCTATTACTACCATAATCTTAGCTTTTGATGGATTTGGACCCGTATCTGACAATGCTGCGGGAATAGCAGAAATGTCACATCAAGGAGAAGAAGTTCGATATAATTTGGACAAATTGGACGCTGTTGGTAATACAACTAAAGCATTAGCGAAAGGATTTGGTATTACTTGTGCTGCTTTATCTGCGATAATATTATTCGAAGCCTATTTAGAAGAAATCAAGGACTTTGACGTCAATATAGTTCACCCCATCATTTTATGTGCATTGCTGATCGGTGCTGTCCTTCCGTTTGTTTTTTCCGCGTTTGCGATTAGGGCAGCGGGAGTAGCTGCTTATGGGATGATTAAGGAGATTCAACGGCAATTTAAAGAAGATCCTGGGATCCTTGAAAATAAGACTCTACCAGATTATGAAAAATGTATAGATGTTGGTACTAAAGTAGCTTTAAAACAAATGATTTTTCCAGCGTTATTACCTACTTTGACACCAATTCTTATCGGATTCCTATTTGGAGCCGTAGCATTAGGTGCTTTTTTAATTTCTGGAACTATTTCTGGAATAATTTTAGGTTTTGTACTAAACACGGGTGGAGGAGCTCTCGATAATACTAAGAAAGCTATAGAAGGTGGACTCCTTGGTGGAAAAGGTTCTGTAGCACATGCCGCTTCTATCGTTGGAGATACTTTTGGTGATCCACTAAAAGATACAGCTGGACCCTCACTTCATATTCTTGTTAAAGTAATAAACACAGTTTCAATAGCATTTGCACCAATATTTTTAACTGTTGGGGCATTAATAATTCTCTAATTTTTTTTTTTAACGTAATTGAATTCGATTAAAATTTTTTCGAAATTTTTTCAACTAAATCGACAATTTCTGTCTTTCGATAATATGGATTTACTTTAATATCCAAGCCTCATTTGCTACTAAGACTTATCTATCTTCTCGAACAGATGAAAAAATTTAAAAAAAATTATTTAAAATACGCTCAGGATGTAAAGAGCTTCCAGAATCGGAGAACGATTGAAAGTGAAATGGATAATGAAATCTTAATACTCATTCTTCAGATATCAATTTTTTGTTAAGATCTCTACGTAAAATCGAAATGAAATCCTTAGTATCAGGGAACACATAAACTATATCATCATCATTGTCATCAATAGTAATTTCTTTGAAGAAACGTCCTTTAACTTTAATTTTCATATCATTTAATATCATGAGATATTGTGAATAATTTTAGCTTCAAAAATTCACATGATATGGGAATGATACTTGCCAAAAGTTTTTGTTAAAATCATGATTATTTGTGATAAAAACCAATTTAATAATTAGAAGTGGTTCATTAAAATGAATGATGACATTGTTTATATTGATGCAAAAACTCTTGAGAACTTTATGAAAGACGTATTTAAAAGCCTTGGAGTACCTCAAGAAGACGCTGCCATAATTGCTAACGTGTTAATTACATCAGATTTAAGGGGGATTGATTCACACGGTATTCAGCGCTGTAAAATGTACTATGACCGGATTAAAGAAGGGATTTATGAAGTGAACACTAAAATTGATGTTATCAATGATGGTCCAACTACTGCATTATGGGACGGAAATTGCGGAATGGGACATGTAATCGCACATAAAGCAATGAAAACAGCAATTGAAAAAGCTAAGAAATATGGACTGGGTTCAGTAGCAGTAAGGAATTCCACTCATTTTGGAATTGCGGGATACTATTCTTTAATGGCAATAAAAGAAGGAATGATTGGTTTAGCTGTTACAAACGCAAGACCATCAATGCCTCCAACGTTTGGGGTGGAACCAATGTTGGGAACCAATCCTTTAACAATTGGAACTCCTACTGATGAAAATTTCCCCTTTTTAATTGATTGTGCAACAACTATTATTCAAAGAGGAAAGGTAGAAGTGTATGATCGATTAAAAAAACCTTTACCAGATGGTGTAGTAATTACTGAAGAAGGTAAAACAGAGACGAATGCTACTAAAGTATTAGAGGATTTAGGAAAGGGTAAAGCTGCGTTATTGCCACTTGGTGGAAAAGGAGAGGAAACTTCGGGATATAAGGGATATGGATATGCTACCTTGGTAGAACTTTTATCTGCCGCATTAACTGATGGAATTTATCTAAAAAACACTATCGGAATTACTGAAAAAGGTCAAAAACGCCTTAAAGTAGGGCACTTTTTCCTAGCAATTAATATAAAAAGCTTCTTGCCGCTCTCCAATTTTGAAAAAACTGCAGGAGAAATATTGAGAGGTTTAAGAAATTCTAAAAAAGAACCTGGAATGGATAAGATATATACTGCAGGAGAAAAAGAATATATTGCTGAAGTTAAGAGAAGTAAATCTGGAATTCCTTTAAATAAAAGTTTGCAAGAAGATATCAAAATAATGCAGAAGGAACTTCATTTAGACAACTACAAATTTAAATTTTAAAAAATCTATTAATTTCTTTTTCAATATTTACATATTTTTTCTACTAATTTTAAAAACTTATTAATAAAATCTCTCAGAATTAATAAAATTAAGATTAATCACGAACTTTCAACTTATAGTTAATATGATTTTAATTAAATAGAAACATTACTAAGCAATTATATCACAACTTTTTTAAGAATGATAATGACTGAAAAGACTATATCAAAACCAATTAATAATTCTCAAGAAGATGAGATATATATCAACACGTCAATTCTTAGAAATTTTATGGAAGATGTATTTATAAAACTAAAAGTTCCTAAATCTGATGCTAAAATAATTTCCAACGGTATTATCCAAGCAGATTTAAGGGGGATAGATTCTCATGGTATTCAAAGATGCAAGATGTATTTTGATCGAATCAAACAAGGTATATATAATCCTGTGACGAATATTGAAGTTGTGAGTGATAATGGCGCAACAGCTGTACTAGATGGAAATTGTGGAATGGGTCACGTGATTGGGTACCATTCGATGAAACTCGCTATTAAAAAAGCAAAATATTTTGGGGTTGGAGCCGTAGCAGTGAGAAATTCTACTCATTATGGATTTGCTGGTATGTATTCCCTTATGGCAATTGAGGAAGGAATGATTGGTTTTACAACCACTAATGCAAGACCTGCAGTACCACCTACGTTTGGAGTTGAGCCCATGTTGGGAACTAATCCTTTAACATATGGTGCCCCAACTGATGAAGAGTTCCCTTTTCTTATAGATTGTGCAACATCCATAATTCAAAGAGGAAAAGTGGAAGTATATAATCGTATTCATAAATCGGTGCCTGCTGGAGTTATCATTACTGAAGATGGAAACACTGAAACTAACCCAGAAGATATCCTTAACGACTTATGTGATAGATCTGCTGCATTATTGCCCTTAGGTGGGAAAGGGGAGTCGACCTCAGGATATAAGGGTTATGGTTATGCGACTTTTGCTGAGATTTTATCATCTGCATTACAAGATGGGGTTTATTTAAAAGACACAGCAGGAATTGTTGAAAATGACCAAAAAAGATTAAAAGTTGGGCATTTCTTTTTAGCAATTGATGTGGATCACTTTAGACCTTTAGAGAAGTTTAAAAAAACTACTGGAAATATAATGCGAGAGCTGAGGAATTCTAAAAAAGTACCAGGGGTTAAACAAATTTATACTGCTGGAGAAAAAGAGTACTTAAATGAAAATGTAAATAAAATAAGGGGAATTCCACTAAATAAAAGCTTGCAAAAAGAGATCAAAATCATGCAAAATGAACTAGGGTTGAAACAGAAATATAAATTCCCTTTTTAAATCGAAATGCATTTTTAGAAAATTACTCCATCAGTTCTACCTTTAATAGGTTCAGAATGCAGAATAATTTCAGTTAAATTCTCCTGCTTCAATAAATTCCCAATCTCTTGTTCTAATGATGTAATTAATTCGTGTACTTTAGAGATATTAAGAGCACCATCAAAAAATATATGAAGTTCAAGTATGCAACAATCTGGGGCTGTCCAAAATTCTAATCCATGATATCCTCTTACCTCTTTATTACTTCTTAATAAAGTCTCCAATGAATCTTGTATTTCTATTTTCTTTTTTGACTCAATGGGAATACAGATCATATCATCTACTCGTAATTTCTTTACTAATGCTTCTGATTCAATATGAGTAATAATACGATATATCAAAGGTTCCTGTGTTTTTAATTGTTTTTCAAAGTTGCTACATACATTATGAGCTTCTTCTAGGGAAATATCTTCATTTACTATGATTGAGACAGAAATGAAATATTTTTCTTGAATTCTAAATACGTTTAAATCCTGAAAATCCACGATTTCTTCAAATTCTGCAATCATAGAATATAAAAGGTTAACAATTTTCTCACTAATTGAAGATTCTCCACTTAATGGATTCATTTCTATTATCGTTTCGACTTTATATGAAGAAAAGTATTTTTTAGTCAAATTATTGATTGATTTAGTTATTTCATTTGCATGTATTAAAGGAATATGATCCTCCACTAAGATATGAGCGTCTAAAAATAACATATCTCCACTTACTCTAACTTTTAAATCCTCTAACGCATTGACATGGTCTAAATTGAGGATATTTTGTTTTATCTCTTCTAAAATTAAAGCACTAATTGGATTCACATCGATCAATTCTACTATACCTTCCTTCGAAAGTTTAATTGCTGTAAAAATGATCCAAATTGCTAAGATGATGCTAAAAATAGGATCAAGATATTCTATGTTTAAAAATAGCGCGACAATGAAGTTTATAATTATCAAAAGCGCTCTCAATGAATCTTGGAAAAGATTTAATCCTTGAATTTTAAGAGAAAGACTATTTTGTTTTTTTCCTTGCCATATTAATAATCTTGAAAATATTATATTAATTGTAAACGAAATTATAATTAATTGAAGACCTATACCAGGATTTATAAAGCCATACGTTCCTTGTATGAGAGATTGCATTGCTGTAAATATTATTATTACATATAAATTAATCAATATGATTCCTTGAATCAATCCTCCAATTGAATCAATCTTTTTATGACCATACATGTGTTCATAATCAGGAGGTTTTTGACTCAAATAAATTGAATATATTGTTAGAATAACAAAAAAAATATCCGTTAAGGTATCAATAGTTTCTGATAATAAACTCAGACTACCAGTAATTAGTACCCCACCTAATTTTAAAACGGATTGGATCAAAATCACAATAAATGCTACTATTCCATATTTTATTTTTATATCCATATAAACCACTTAATATTAGGTGAAAGATCTAAAGATTTTCTAAAAATAAAAGTTATGTAATAAAAAGAAAAAAAGATTACAAATTTCTTGGTATCTTCATTTCAATATCCGATATTGGATACGAAGCACATGGATGGAAATAATTAAACTTTTTATCTGCTGATCGTCGCCAATCTGAGATTGGATTTACATATACTTTTCCTGATATGAGAAGAGATCGACAAAATCCACATTCTCCAGAGCGACATTTTGATGGTGGGGCTAAATTTGCCCTTTCTAATGCAACCAAAACAGATTCTGTAGACATGGCAGGTATCTCTTTAGATAGCCCTCCTATATGAATTTTAAGTTTGAAGGTTTTTTCTGCAATCTCTTTAGGAAAATCAGGATGTTTTAAAATATTCTTTATTTCTCCAAAAGCTTCTCTGCGAATTCTCTTTATTGGTAAATTAAACTTGTTTAGTTCTTTTTCTACGAAATCGTACATGACTTGTGGTCCGCATATGAAAAATGTGGTTGAGTTTACATCACAGTACTTCTCTATAATTTCTTTAGTAATGAATCCTTTCTCACATCCTTCCAAAGAGACCTCCTCACAACTAAGAACATGGACAATTTTTATTTTAGCTGGATTATTTTTCTCCATTTCTTTAAATTCATCATAGAAGATTATATCATCCTCTTCAGAACTTCCATATAATAATGTTAAACGTGCATCAATTTGACATTCATCTATTGCTTTTGCAATCGATCTAAAGGGGGTAATTCCTGAACCTCCAGCAATTCCAACAATATTCTTTAAATCCCTTAATCTCTCAAAAAAGAAGAATCCTTCCGGACCTGAACTTTCAATCTTAGTTCCCACTTTCCAATTATCCCAAAGATAATGGGTTAAGAAACCATTTTCTTCCTTTTTAATCGAAATTTCGTAAAAACCTTTTGTAACATCTGTTGGTGAGGAAGCAATTGAATATGGTCTAGTAATTCTAACACCATTAACATCAACTTTTAAGCTGAGATACTGTCCAGGTCTAAAATAAGATAATTCTTTAGTTGTTGATTCAGGGTCAGGGACTATTTTGAAGGTTTTAGTAGATTTAGTTTCCTCTTTGATATCATCAATTATTAAAAATTGCTTTTCGGGATGTAATTTTCTCGCGAGATCATTAATTGGATCTTTTGTAATTGGCTCGCTCGGTGCACGTTCTATCCGTTTCATTCTATTGGGTACAAGCTTAGTAAAAGCAAATAAGTCCTTTGTATTGCTTTTAATAGTTACTTCTAATTTTTCATCATTCTTTTTACTCATGCTTTTCCACCCTCCTCTAATATTTTTCCTAAAATTAGTTGCGCCGAAATAACTCCATCATTCATCGCGCTACTATATCCATGAGCTCGTCTGTTAAACCCTCCAGCAAATTCAAGCCCTTTAATATATACATCTTTACCCATACTCATTAATCGTGGTACTAAGGAATCCCAAGATTCAGGTTCATAACCATAAAATATACCCTTATAGTGCCTTGTATATCTAGCAAAAGTAGCAGGAGTCGCGATTTCAATTTCTTCAATGTGATTTCTAATAGAACTTCCTGTAGCTTTTTCGAAATTAATGAGTAGATCTTCTGCAATTTTGGTCTTTAAATCATAGTAATCTTCTGGTTTAACCTCTTCCCAAGCCTCAGCTCTATAAAGTGTCGTTATATCTAACATGCAAGTTCCTGGAGGTGAGCAATCGGGAACCGCATTATTAAGAACTACGCACGCTAAGCCTTTAGGGGCTTGAAGCGTAGTCCACGAGTCATACACATCCTCAGTATTCATATTATTCATGATAAAATAACCATATTCAGTCAAACCTAACTCTTTTGCTGTGGCATCTAATCCTACATAGACAACAAAGCCAGTTAATCCATGAATACGTGCGTTTACATCTTTATATGCAATTTCTGGAACCTCTGATTTAGGATAGATTAGTTTATTATATGTTAATATCGGAGATGCATTACTGATTACATAATTTGTCTTGAATTTATCCCCGTTTGTAGTTTCTACTCCAATAACCATCCCATTCTCAACAATTATCTTATCTACTCTAGTATTATATTCAATTCTTCCTCCAAATTCTCTGATTTTTGCATCAAACGCAGTTGTAAAACCATGTGATCTATTTGTAGGGATCCATCCCCCTAATTCAGCGTATTGAAGTACCATTGCTGCAAAAAGAGTAAAATTAACTCTGCTTTCTGGAAGTCCTAAATATGCCCAATAACCATTAAGAATTTTCTGAGCTTGTTTAGGAATGCCCAATGCATCCTCAACCTCTTGGACGGAATATGCTGCCGTTTTAAGAAAATTCGAATATTCTTTCATTAATACTCCTTGATCTGGTTTACCTTTGGTGCTTCCAATATATGAAAACGCAGCGCTAATCTCTTGTGCCACATCAAAGAATTTTGTAACTGATTCTTTGCTTCCAGGTACTTCTTTTTCTAATGCTTCGATAAAATTATCAACTCCAAATGGCATGGTAACATCTAATTTTTCATCGGGATCAGTTAAAATCAATCGATAAGCTTCCGGAACCTGAACAAATTCAGTATCTAATTGAAGTTTATCTTCAAACATAGTTCGAATGCTGCCCTTATTGGTTTTAGGTCCATAACTAGCAAGTTCATGTAAAGATGTCTCAAATTCGAATCGACCTCTTACAAAACTTGTTGCTACACCCCCGGGTAGATTGTGTTGCTCTATCATTAAAACCTTAATACCTTTTTGAGCTAAAAAAGCTGTTGCAGCTAATCCACCATTCCCTGCTCCAATAACTACAACATCAAATGATTCTTCAATATTTTGTTCCTTCTTATTTCTCATAATCTCACAATTTTTTTTAATTATAATTTCATAATTCTTTATTTATTTTGAATTTAATAACTTTTTATCAAAATCTACCTTACAAGTATTTTAACAAATTTTAATAACTACAAAATCAATCATTAAATAAAATAATTTTTAGGGAATTTACCATGCAAGTATTAGATGTAGAAAAAGAACTTGAAAATTTTAAAGGTCAACTAAATTTACTGGCTATGATCTTCGATACCCGCAGAAAAATGCGTAGAGAGATATATAATGAAAAAACAGGATTCATTTTCAATGCTAAATATCAATTCACGACAAAAGATGATGCTTTTAATGTTTACGTAATTTTTAAAGATGGAAAGATGACTGTCGCTGATGGAAAAATTGATAATCCAAATATTACAATTTATTATAAAGATAAGGAGACTTTAGCTAACCTATATAGCAAGAGTGCTGAAGAATCGCTTGATTATCTTTTAACAAATGAAATGGGATATATTGGTAACATGAGTTATCTTACTAAATTCTCTTATCTCACTTCGCTCGTGATGGGGGCTAAAATCAAGGATTATAAGGGTCCTGAAAATCGCTTGCTTTACCCAATTGAGGATATTGATAATAGAAAACTCAAAAATGAAGGTTTAAGCTATAAAGTTGATAATGTTAAAGTATTAGAGGATCCCTATTTGTCTAAATATTCTATAAACGATTTTCCTAGGCTAAAATATTTAAAAAATAGGAGATTTGCCTTGAAACCAGCAATTTGTGTGGAAAGAGCGAAGTTAGTTACAGAATATCATATGGAAAATGGTTTTGAAGTAGATAATTCCGGAAATCCTTTTGATCCAGAATTAAGACAAGCTGGAGCCGTGAATTATATAATGGCTAATAAAGCGCCAATAATTCACGATGAGCATCTTATTGCTGGCTCCACTACTTCAAAAGAAGTTGGCATACCAATGTATCCTGAACTCATAGCAACAGCAATATGGCCCGAATTAAAAACAATAGGCGAACGAGAACTCAATCCGAATGATATTTCAGATAAAGATGCTGATATTTTGAGTCTTGAAGTTTTTCCTTACTGGATGGAACGAAATGTGAGGGAATTTTGCAGAACAAAAAATAATAATCCAAAATCCCAAGCTTTAGAAGAAGGATGGGTTTTCTATTTTATGATGAAAACTAACGCCATTAGCCATACCATTCCTGGATTTCCAATGGTGATCAATGAAGGCTTGGAAAGTGTAAAAAATAAAGCTAAAAAATTAGAACTGGAAACTGAAGATGCAGAGAAAAAGAATTTTTATAAAGCAATTCAAATCGCAATTGAAGGGGTTTTAATTTATTCAAAACACTTGAGTGAGGAAGCTCTAAAAATTGCTGACAGTATGGACCCTAATAACCCAGATCAAGCAAAAAGAATATCAGAATTAAAAGAAATTTCAAGAATATGCGCTAAAGTGCCCGCAAAACCTGTAGAAACTTTACAAGAGGCTATTCAATCAATCTGGACTAGTTTTGTATGCCTTCATTGTGAAAATGCTAATTCTGCATTGTCTATTGGTCGACTTGATCAGATGCTTCAGCCCTTTTTCTTAAAAGATGTTGAAAAAGCACAAGATGAAGTAGAGAAACAAAAAATCATAAAACGTGCTATTGAGCTGGTGGGATCCTTTTTTCTAAGAATAAATGACCACGATCCATTAATGCCAAACGTAGGATGGAAGTTATTTGGTGGTAGCTCTTCAGATGACACCGTAACTGTTGGAGGAGTGGATAGAGAAGGGAATGATGCTGTTAATGACATGTCTTTTATTATTTTAAAAGCAAATGAAATGCTAGGTTTTCAAGATCCAAACATGAATGCTAGATATTATTCTGGGATTAATTCTAAGGAATATTTACGGAGGCTTACTGAAGTAAATATTAATATGGGGGCATCTCCAAGTATCCATAATGACAAAACCATGATTGAAGCATTGGTCCATGAAGGCTTTTCATTGGAAGATGCTAGAGATTGGGGCGTTACGGGCTGTGTTGAGCCTACAATTGTGGGGAAACATTATGGTCATACAAATTCTATGCTTTTGAATTTGGTAGCTCCCCTAGAAATGGCATTAAATAATGGAATTATTCCACTGACGGGGGATAAAATGGGTCTTGAAACTGGGGATGTTCGATTGGCTTTTCCCACTTTCAATGATTTCCTTGATGCCTATAAAGCACAACTTAAGTATTTAGCTGAACAATCAATTGAAATTAATAATTTTCTTGGGAAAGCACACGAGGTTATCCATCCAACACCTCTCTTATCTGGTTTTTATCAAGGACCACTAGAAAAAGGTAAGGATCTTATAAAAGGAGGAGCAATTTATAACACCTCAGGGGTTGCTCTTGTAGCGCTTACTGATGTAGTTGATAGTTTATTAGTTATAAGAGATTTAGTGTATAATGGAAGGGATTTCGATTTTGCTATGTTAATGGATGCTATTGAAAATGACTTTGAAGGTCATGAATCAATTTTAAATAAAATAGATCAAGTTCCTAAGTTTGGATCCGGTGAAGAATCTACGATCAAGTTAGCTCAAGATATTATCGATTTCTGTTATGGAATATACAATTCTGCTGATAATTATAGGGGTGGCAAATATCTAGTTGGATACTGGTCGATTAGTTACCATACTGGATTTGGAATGCTCACTGGTGCTTTACCTTCGGGTAGAAAGAAAGGAAAGGCATTAACTCCAGGGTTAACACCTGCTCCAGGAACTACTGACATATTACTTCCCAGTATTCAGAGTGTTGCAGCTTTAGATTATTTAAAAATGGCTAATAATGCTTCATACAATGTAAAGTTAGTACCCCATGCTGGAGACAGTCATGAACAGACATTAGATTTATTCACTAGTTACGTCCAAAGCTTTTTTGATTTGAATGGAATGCAATGGCAATTTAATGTTGTTTCATCGGATACGTTGAGAGAAGCAATGATAAATCCAGTAGATTATAGGTGGTTACTAGTGAGAGTCTCAGGTTATAATGCATACTTTACGAAATTAAATAAAAATATGCAATTAGAAATAATTGAACGACATGAATATCAACCAAAATAAATTAATTCTTTTTTATTTTTATAGTTGTAAGTAATGATAAATAAAACCTTAATAGTCGATATCAAAAGAAACGCATTAGATGATGGTCCGGGAATAAGAACCTTAATATTTTTTAAAGGATGTCCGCTTTCTTGTGTGTGGTGTCAAAATCCCGAAGCAAAATCTCCTTCTTTAGAATTAATGTTTGATAAACGGATTTGTTCAGAATGTGGAAATTGTATAGCATCTTGTGATCAAAAAGCTATTGATTTTGAGTATGAATTTCGCATTGATCGAAGTAAATGTACATTATGTGGTAATTGTGTGAAAATCTGTCCAAATATGGCTTTGAAATTAATAGGTAAAGAATATACTATATATGATCTGGTGGAAACAATACTGAAAGATAAAGTATTTTATGAAAACTCAGGTGGGGGGGTAACACTTTCAGGAGGAGAACCACTTTATCATATAAATTATATTAATGAATTTGTAAAAGAACTCCAAAAAGAAGAAGTTCATATTTGCATAGAAACCAGTGGTTATTATAATCGAGAGAAATTTTATGAATTAATCTTACCGTATATCAACCTAATTTATTTTGATTTGAAAATTTACAATCCAAAATTACATTCTAAATATTGTAAGGTTTCAAACGAGAGGATATTAGAAAATTTTGAAGATCTCATCAAAAACAAAATGATCGAAATATTACCAAGGATTCCTCTTATTCCTGGTATAACAGATACAGATGAAAACTTGTTAAGCTTAGCTAATTATTTGAAATCCTTGAATGTTAAAAAAATTGGATTCTTACCTTATAATCCTCTCTGGCTCGATAAACCAGAAAAGATAGGAATTAAAGCATCTTATAACTATTCTGAATGGTTAGATAATATAAAAAAAGAGAGAATTAAATCAATTTTCTCCGATTTTGAATTTAATGAATTTTAATTCAGAAATTCACTTTATAATGGTATTCCTTGAGTATCCCACCCTCTGATTTGGTAATACTTTTCTAATAATCCTTCCAATGGGGGGACATTTTGTTTAGATCCACCTTTTTCAAGAGGTGTATAAAACCTCTTCCCAAAATTATCATTTGCTTTGCTAATTCCGCACTTGACATTAAAAACTCTTTTCATTCTAACAATATTTTCTCCTGCTTTCATAAAATCATCAACTGTATATGATCTACCTGTAATTCCATTAAGACCATTTATCCAAGGAGTGAGTTTATGGATGAACCAGAATCCAAATATGCATCCCCCACATGCGGAATATGCTTCACTGGCATCTTGAATTTTAACTACTGCTTCAGCAACATCGTCACCCTCTCCAAAACGATCTACTCTTTCTGTTAGACCAATTTCTTCTTTTTGGTTCATGTAGGAGGAAAGATGCATAGGTTCATAACAATGATATCCCCCTCGAGGTGTTGTAGCATAATCCAATGCAGTAAGATTATTTGCTCGTGGTTCATGAGCAGGAATCTCGAGCCCTTTTCCATGCATGGAAAGTTCTTCTGGTAATCCCTTTAATTCGCAATAAGTTCTTACACCTTCAGCTAAATCATTACCAATTCCTTCACGATATGCTATTTTCGCGAAAAGCTTTTCAATTGATTCAACATTGCCCCAAATATTTTCTTCAGTAAACTTAAATTCATTTACGTCAAAATCAATCAGTTTTCTTTCTATAGATTCAAGAAAACATCCAATTACTGCTCCTAGACTGATTGAATCTAATCCTAAATCGTTTACTATTAGATTCCATTTAATTAACACTTCTAAGTCATCAACCATTAAATTAGATCCTAGCATTCCAAGAGTTTCATATTCTGGACGAGTTACCCATTTTCCTTCATACTCTAAGAAACCCCGGCAAGCTGTTGGGCAATTAAAACAACCATGCATTTTTACTTCTCCTCTAGCTTGCATTGCTTTTGCTCCAAGTTTTTTAATCCCTATCCATCTTCCTTCTATATAATTCTTGATAATTACATCTCCTACACTATACATAGAATCTATATGAACAGGGGTCCCCGAGTCAGCCATTACCATTCCTAATGCCGACTTTTTTAATAATTCTCTAAGTTCTTTAGCCGCATCATTTACTTTATCTTTATCTTGAATGTGTAATTTACCCGTGCCTTGAACTGCAATCGCTTTTAAGTTCTTGCTACCCATTACAGCACCCATTCCACAACGTCCAGCAGCATGATGCTTATCATTGATAATACACGCATATTTAACCATGTTTTCTCCCGCAGGTCCAATCGTAGCTATTTTTATTTTATCGTTTCCAAGTAGATCTTTTAATTTTTCGTCAGTTTCTTGAGTTCCTTTACCCCACAATTCAGAAGCATCTTTTATTTCTGCTACTCCGTCATTTATCCATAGATATACTGGAGTTTTGCTTTTTCCCTTAATGATGACAAGATCAAATCCTGCTGATTTTAACTCCTTACCAAAGAACCCTCCTGAAGATGCTTCCCCGAGAATTTTAGTTAGCGGTGATTTTGCTGTAATAAAGTATCTACCACAGAAAGGAATAGCTGTACCGCAAAATGGGCCCACTGAGAAAATCAAAAGATTATTCCCATTAAACGGATCTATTTCGGGATCCACTTCTCGAGTGAAGATGGCAGTTGCTAAACCCATTCCACCAATAAATTTTGCTTCATCTTTATTATTATAATCTTCTTGGACAATTTTTTGTGTTCCTAAATCTATTCTTAAAATTTTTACGATTACTAACACCTATTTTTATTTTAATTGTAATTAGTTCCATCTACATGCTATTTATAGGTTTTCTTCCAGATTATAATGAGTTATAATTATAGGTCTACTGCATTTACTCTTTTTTTTAATAAAAATCAGAAATCAGGGTATTTTCAAATGTTATGGAACACTAATACTGTTCCTAATTTTCTTTTAGAATCAAGGTGCTCGGGGTACAACAATTTTTAGATTAGAGAGAGGATATGAAGAGCATGGATGGAAGTAATTACGTAATATATCAGCAGATCTTCTTTTATCATCTAAAGGCCTCACGAATATGTCACCAGATATCAACGCAGAACGACAGAAACCACAAGATCCAGATCTACATTTAGAAGGGGGTGCTAATTTTGCTCTCTCTAATGCTGTTAAGACCGATTCAGTTGCTAATGCAGGAATTTCTGTTATTAAAGATCCTATCTCGACTTCAATTGAAAAGGTTTTACCAATGGATTCCTTAGGATAATTTGGAATAGATACTATGTTTTTTATTTCACCAAATAATTCCTTACGAATTTTCTTATGTTGTAGATTAAATCTTGTTAATTCCTTCTCAACAAATTCATACATAATTTGAGGACCGCATATGAAGAATGAACATTCCTCCACATCCACATAGTTCTTTATTTTTTCAGCAGTAATGAATCCTTGTTCGCAACCTTCTAAACTAATTTCCTCACAGCTTAATACGTGTATGATTTTTATTTGATTGGGAAAGTTATTTTCAAACTCTTTGAATTTATCATAAAAAATGATGTCATCCTCTTCACTGCTTCCATAAAATACTGTTAGTTTTGCGTTAATTGTTCCATTTATGATAGATTTTGCAATTGAACTGAATGGCGTGATACCTGAACCCCCTGCTATTCCTACTATGTGATTTGAATCCCTTAGTGGTTCAAAATAAAAATTACCCTCGGGACCAGAGCTTTCTATTTTGGTACCAATTTTCCAATTTTCCCATATATATTGAGTTAAAAACCCATCTTCTGCTTTTTTAATCGTAATTTCATAAAAACCATGAAGACTATCTAAGGGAGATGAGGAAATCGAATAGGGTCGTGTTATATCTATTCCGTTTACCTGCACTTTTAGACTCAAGTACTGTCCTGCTCTAAAATAAGCTAATTTTATATGTTCTGATTCTGAAATAAGGCGATATGTTTTAGTTGATTTAGTTTCCTCTCTTATTTCACTTATGACTAATGATTGCTTTTGAGGATGTAAGGTTCTAGAAAGATTTTTAATTGGATCACCCTTTGGGAGGTTTGAGGCTTTTTGAATCAATTTACTTCTTTTGGAGATCAAATTTTTAAATGCAAGTAAATCTCGAATATTACCTTTAATACTGAGATTGAATTCTTTTTCGTTTTCGTTCATTATTCCCCCCCTCTAATTTTTTGCAAAGTTAAAAATGCTGATATTTGTCCGGAAATTAAAGAGTTTGTATAACTTACTCCTTGTGAAGAATACCCTCCACATATCTCTAAACCATCAATAAATTTTTCATCATTCATTGCCATTAATCGTGGGATAAACGAATCCCAAGGATCACTTTCATATCCATATGCAGAACCTTGATATGCACCTGTATATCTCGAAAGAGTTTGGGGTGTAGCAATTTCAATCTCTTCAATATTATCTTTAATTGATATATTTAGTGCTTTCTCAAAAGAACTAATTAAATTATATGCAATTTTTGACTTTAAATTGAAGTAATCTTTTGGGTTCACATTATCCCATACCCCTGGTAAGAAAAAGGTCGTCATCATCAACATTGAAGTGTTTGGAGGAGTACAATCATGTATAATATTATTTAGACAAGTCGTTGCTTGCACCATAGGCGGATTTAAAGTATTAAAAGAAGTATAAACTTTTTCTGTATCCATTGAATCAAAAATGTGATAACTATAATTTCTAATTCCTAATTGCTCAGCCGAAGCATTCAAACCTAAATAAACAGAAAAACAACTAATTGCGTGTTTTCGGGCATTAACAAATTTATAGGCGATATCTGGAACCTCCTCCTTGGGATAAATTAAATCGTTATATAATATAGTCGGGGAAGCATTTGAAATAACTCGATTTGTTTGTATTTTGTCCCCTTTAGAAGTTTGAACTCCAATAATTTTACCATCTTCCACTAAAATTTTTTCCACTCTCGTATTATATTCAACCTTCCCCCCTTTTTCTCGAATTTTAGATTCTAAAGCTGTTGAAAAATCGTGTGTTCTATATTTCGGGAAATAAGCCTTCCGAGTGAGGAAGTAGTAATGCATGGCTGAATAAAAAGTAAAATTAACCCTATTAGTTGGAATTCCAATATAGATCCAATATGCATCTAAGATTTTTTGTGCTTTTTCAGGGATTTTTAACGCATTATTGACTTCATCTAAACTATAGGGAACTGACTTTAAAAAATTCTTATATTTTTTCAATAGGATGTCCTTCTCTGGATTTCCTTTTGATTCTGTAAGATATGTAATAGCTCCATTAATCTCTTCAGATAGCTTTAAATAATTCAATAGAGGCTCTTTGCTGCCAACAGCAACAGTATCTATTGCAGTAACAAAATCTTCAAGACCAAAAGGGACAACTATATCAATCGGATCATTTTTATCAGTACATATTAGTCTAAATGCCTCTGGTATTTCTACAAATTCTACTTGTAAATCTAAATCATTTTCAAATAACCTTCTAATCGAACCTTTGTTATCTTCTGGACCATAATCACATAATTCATGAAGAGTACCTTCAAATTCAAATCTCCCCCTCACAAAACTAGTAGCAAATCCTCCTGGTAAATTATGTTGCTCGAAAAGAATCACTTTTATTCCTTCTATTGCGAGTTGAGCAGCAGCAATTAAACCTCCATTACCTGCTCCTATTATAACAACATCATAAACATCATTAAACTCTTGACCATTCATGAATAGACCCCTTTATTTAATTCTCCTCATTTCTTTATTTTTAATTTTTAATTTAATTCATATGAAAAAATTGGTTGGTTAAACGATTTATAGTTAATAATATCACAAGCATCAAACGAATACTTAATTATCTCCATTTTAGTAGGAAACATATAAAAAAGAAAAATGATTATTGATTTTTTAAAAATATTTTTTCAATAAATTTTGGTAACATCAATCCAATATAGAACTCCAAAGTACTTGTTAATAAAATTAATCGAGCTATAACATAGGTTAATGTCATTGGAATAGCGAAGTCTAATACCGTCCCAATAGTAAATGACAAAAACGCAACAAGTAGGAATTTTCCTTTTAAACTTATCACATCATCTTGTTCTTTTATAGAACTTATTGAAAATGAAAGTCCAACATATAAAAAGAACAATAAACTTACTATAAAATAAATTTGACTTGGTACAGACCATTTAATCATGAAAGTCGACGTTCCAGTTTCTGCAATCATTGAAATATCGGTAAATACAAAAATAAAGAAAAATATCTCATAAAAAATATTAATTGAAAGATTTAAGATCAATATTATAGTTTTTGTCCTTTTCTTCTTAGGTAAGACTTTTAAGAATGCAATAAGACCTAATACGATCGTTATAGGTAAGAAGGCTATACCGAATACAATAAATGCTTCAATATTCACAGGTGCAGTTGTGACTAATGTCATTATAAAAATTATTATGGTTGGCCACCAAGGAGTTGTAAGTCCAATCCAGAATAATCCAAAAAGAAGGAATTGGCTTTTTCTAAGTTTAAAGTACTTTGAAATAATAATTGCTCCTGTTATGATGGATATTATTACAAATATTAACGTGAAGATACCATGAATCATATCCAATAATTCGATTGTTATTTTATATCACCTAATAATTTAATATTAAAAGTTATAGGAATATATTTAAAAAAAGGTTTTCTTTCATTTTGCATAATCTTCTCATTTCCTTTCTACTTATCGATTTGGAGAGTTTTTAAATATTAGAGTAAGTTTGAATGCTGATTCTTCTTTGAGGATATCGGATAAAGTACCAATATCTTGCATCTCAGTGCCCATATCATTAACTCCAATTGAAAAAGATATGCTTGCGTCCTAATCCTCCGTTAATCGTATAGTATTATTGGTCTTGTACTGTATACTATCCCACATAACGAACAATGAGCTCACAATTAAAATGGAAAATGTTATTCCGATCATCATCAGAGATGTATTGCGTGGATTCTTGATGAAATTTATCCAGAATAATTTGTTTGATGGGCACATACCCACCTTATCTCTTCTTTTTAATTTTCTATTCTTTTTTCATCACATCAATCCATCTGAACCCTGCTGTTTCTATAGGAAAATTTAGATTTTTGAAAATTTTAATTATTAAAAGATGACTTTTTCTTACTTATTTTTGGAATTATCGCTCCAGTTCTTTTTTTATATTCTAAATATTTTTC
>Ga0307442_1000011_pt1 | contig 58148 bp, 90 predicted proteins | sample SalMarWE160430MG_FD_202143 | JGI IMG/M metagenome (GOLD analysis project Ga0307442, IMG submission 202143) | Salt marsh sediment microbial communities from the Plum Island Ecosystem LTER, Massachusetts, United States - WE1604-30 | ecosystem: Environmental > Aquatic > Marine > Intertidal zone >...
AATTCGAGAGAGAAAATAAACAATTTAAGTATATTCAAGGAGTCGAATTGATAAGAAAAACTAATAGAATTCCAATAATACAAAGTTATCAAAAAGATAATGATACTATGGTTGGACTTACAATTGTAGAATGTAAATTATTTTTGAAATTAATTAAAAAATTAAAATGGTAATGGGAGGAGTTTTTTAATAACAATGATTAATTATGCAAAACATTTTATTGACATACATGATATAAAGGCAGTAAATAAAGTATTAACAAGCAATAATATAACACAAGGAGAAATTACAAAAGAATTTGAAAATGAACTGAGTAACTATACAGGTTATAAATTTTGTAAAACTCTTAATAGTGGTACGTCTGCCTTACATGCAGCATGTAAGGCAATAAAAATTAAACCTGGGGATGAAGTAATTATTCCTTCAATTTCTTTTGTGGCAACTGCAAATTGTGTAAGTTATTGTGGGGGAATACCTGTTTTTGCAGATATCGATTCAGATACTCTTTTAATTGATACTGAAAGTATAAAAAATTTAATCACAAATAAAACCAAAGCAATAATTTCAATGGATTACGCTGGTCAATTAGCTGATTATAAAGCAATAAAAGAAATTTGTGATAATAACCAGTTATATTTTATTAGTGATTCGTGCCATTCTTTCGGTGGAATTAATAGACTTGCTGATAATGCAATTCCTGATATTGTCTGTTATTCATTTCATCCAGCAAAACATATCACGTCTGGTGAAGGTGGAGCTTTATTAACAAATGATTATATTTTAGATCATAGAGTTAAATTATTTAGAAATCATGGAAGAAATGAAGAAGGTATGATGGAGCTTTTAGGTTATAATTATCGAATGTCTGAAATAAATGCAGCACTTGTATTAAGTCAATTTAAAACAAAGCATTATCAATTTCAAACATTTAGATATATGTTGGCTGATAAATATATTGATAAATTGAAATGTAAAAAATTAAAGCAATTAAAGGGAAGAATTCATGTTTATCATTTGTTTGTAATTAAAGTTAAGAATAGAAAAAATAGAAAAAAATTTATTAATTACATGGAAAAAAGGGAAATTCAATGTGTTGTACATTTCCCTCCAATATATGAAAATTTATTTTATTATGATCTTGGCAAAATTGATTATTCAAAACAATGTCCGAATACTGAAAAAGTAGCCGATCAAATAATAAGTATTCCATTGTATTATAACTTATTATTTGAACAACAAGAATATATCATTAATACAATTAATGAATTTATAGAAAAGGAATAATAAAAACAATGTTTAAAATATTTAGATTTATTGAAGAAAAGCCAAAAGATAAAGAAATTCGTGAATATCTACTAAAAGAAAAATTAAATAATTATTTAAGAAAGAATAAAAGTGCCTTAAATGTTTGTAGTGTTCATGAGTTTTCGGAATTATTTAAATTTAATAATAAAAGCTATAGAATAGGTTTAAAAAATAATGATAAAGGTGGAGAAAATTTTCTTTATACTAGCAATACACAGGAATTAATAATAGATATGTTTATCGTTACTCTTGATTATATGGAAAATAATTTAAATGAATTAATAAAAATAAGAAAATTATTAAATAATTTTTTTGAAAAGAAGTAAAAAAAAAATAAATAAAAAAGGATGATTTAAACTATGAAAAAATTTGAAAAATATTGGGGAGCGAAAGAAATTGAAGCTTGTGAAATGAATTATGGAGAATATTCGGATTTTAAATATGGAGATAAAAAAATCAATACTGGTCTTCCAGATAATAAAAAAGGTTTTGCTGTTAGATATTCAGATGATTATTTATCATGGAGTCCACAAGTACCATTTAAAGCTTATAAAAAGATTAATGGCGAGTTAACAAGATTAGTACATGAGTTATTAACTGAAGAACACACATATATTGAACATGATGAAAATCAATATAATGCTCCTCATAATTATTTAATTAAAAATATTGAAAATGATGATCTTTTATGCGGAATACATTTTCAATGCGGACCAGTTAATGAAAAAGAATTAAATGGCGTTTTTCTGCCTGATATTATTGGAATTTGCATTGACGTTTTAGAAAATTTTCAAAATTCAGAATTTAAATGTAATGAAAATGATATCGCATTAGATGGATTAAAAGCTGCTATTGCGGCTTTAAGATCGAGAACAAACAAAAGAAAAGAAAGGGGTGTTCATGGTACTTATGAAAAGTAAAAAAATAATACTTGATTTTGGCTCTGGTAATACATGTCAAAACAATAAAAGAATAATAAAAAGAATGTATGATGAATTGAAGGCTATTGACAGCGGCAAGTATGAAATAATTATAAAATGGCAATTATTTAAAGTTTGCGGTGCTAATATTCCTTTAACTGAAGAATCATTTAATTATGCTTATGAGTATGGAAATCAATTAGGATATAAGGTAACATCTTCTATCTTTGATAGACCATCATTAGAATTTTTACTTGGTTATGATATTCCATTCGTGAAAATAGCAAATAGAAGAGAATTGGATTATTTAATAGATTTTATACCTGAAGAAATTCCAATATATATTTCTAAAACAAATGATTTAACAATTAAATTCGGAAATAAAAATATATCTGGATTAGGCTGCATAAAAGTTCCAAAAGAACTTGAAGAATTTTGGTGTATAAGCCAATATCCTGCTGATGTTCAAGAATATTTAAAATTAGATATTAAAATTGGGAATAATATTTCAGATCATACAAATAATTTTGCACTGTTCAATAGATTTAAACCTAAAATAATCGAATGGCATTACAAGTTAAAAACTTCGACAGGTTTAGATGCTGGGGAATTTGCAAGAACACCTGATAAATTAAAGGAAGTGTTGTAAGTTGATAATAACTTTAATTCAAGCTAGGTTAAAATCAAATAGACTTCAAGGAAAATGTATAAAAAGTATGGCTGGTCATCCAATGACTAGCTATACAATTGAAGGAGCAAAACAAAGTAAATTAAATAATTTTACAGGAATAATTTATCCATCTTCAGACAATGCAACTTTTTCAAAGTTATATGCTGATAAATGTTTTTGTTATTCCTATCAGGGAAATGAAGATGATGTATTAAATAGATATTATGCAGCATTAAATTATATACAAAATATTACACAAGAAAATATAACAAATGTTGTAAGAATTACAAGTGACTGCCCAATGTTAGGATTTTATCCAAAAGTAATTGATGAAGTGATATTAAAACATTTATTAAATGATGCAGATTTTACACATAATAGAGGAAAGCAGGGATTACCTAGCGGCCTTGATGTGGAAATTATGAAATCTTCTGTTTTAGCATATGTTAATAATGTTGCTGAAGATAAAGAAGATAGGGAACATGTAACAACATTTATAAAAAAGAATCCTAAGAAATTTAAAATTTATGAAGTAAATTCATTTTTTCAAGATTTTAAATATAAATGGAGTGTTGATACATTAGAAGATTTTAGAAAAGTTGAAGATATTGTAAAAATATTAAAAATAAGGAGAGAATATGAAAGATAATATTTATTTAGATGTTTTAAATTTTGAAAATTTAGAAAAAATAAGGATATGGAGAAATGAAAATACAGGAAAAGGAATACTTAGAACTCCTTATCCATTAACTACTGATATGCAGCAAAAATTTTTTGATGATGTAATTAATAATAGAAATTCAAATTCTAGGTATTGGGGAATTTTCTTAAAAACTTATGATAATGATGATCATTTAATTCATGTTTTTATTGGTTATACTGGATTAGATAAGATTGAGTGGGAAAATGGCATTGCTGAAATAGGATTAATGATTTCTCATGAATATATTGGTTTAGGTTATGGATCGAAGGCGTTAAGTTTAGTTTTAAATGAAGGGTTCCAAAATATGAGGTTACAAAATATTTATGGTGAATGTTATAAATGTAATCCTAATTTAGCGTTTTGGGAAAAAATGATTGAAAAATATAAGGCTTATAGTACGATTTTGCCAAGTAGAAAATTTTTTAATGGATCTTTTTTTAATTCATTATATTTTAACTTCACAAGAAAAGGATGATTTTATGAGATATCTAATATTAAGTCCATATGCAATTAATGGAACAAAAAATGCTGGAGACGATTTAATAGTAAAGAGTTTGATATTTTTATTAAACTCTTTAAAAAAAGACATAGATAAAGAAATATTTTATGATATTGTATCAATTGCAAATTCAACATTAGATAAAGAAGATATATTAAAAAAAATTAAATTTTCTAAATATGACAAAATATTAATACCAGGATTTAGAATTGATGTAGTAGGACAAGAAGTTTTATCTACAAGAATTAGATATATTGAAAAAGCAATAATAAATAATATACCAATTTTTTTAATTGGTTCTTCTTGGTGTGTATTTCCTGGGATAATAGAACAAACTAATCTAAAAATAAATCCTAAAATAAAAGCATTAATAAAATATATAATAAAAGATAATAGAAGTTTGATAACTGCTAGGGATTTATTTACATGCGAATTATTAAAGAATAATGGCATTAATGTTGATGTTACTGGAGATTTAGCCTTGTTTGATTTCAATAAAATAAATACTAAAATAGATAATAATAAAATTGAAAAAATAGCAATTTCACTTCCTCATAATATTAATTTTTATAAAAACTGTATAAAATTAAGAGAATATTTAGAAAATAAATTTAAAGTATTTATCGTTACTCAACAATATTTAGCCAATAATAAATCATATAAAGAATTATTTGGAGATGCTAATAATCTTGAATGGTATAAAAATATAGATATGCATATTGGATTCAGACTTCATGCCCATTTATGGTTTTTAAGAAATAGAAAACCGTCTATTCTTATCGCTGAAGATGGAAGAGGATGGGGACATATTAATACTTTTGATGATATTGGAATTCATGCTGCACCTAAATATATATTAGATTATTTCAAGAAAAAACCAAATGAATCTAATATATTTAAAAAAATTAATACAAATTTATTGTTGAATTCAGATATAATAAATATTTTTAATAATGAATTTGATAATAACTTCAAAAAGAATAAAGAAGTTATAAGAAAAATAGATAAAATTTTTGAAGAAAAAGTTAAATCTATGATATTTAAGATATTGGAGGATTTATGAATAAATTTATAAGAAATTCAATTCAATATTCCGAATATTTAAAAAATAAAAGAGTAATTGTGTGCGGCCCTGGGGATATTTTAACAAATAAAAATACAGGCAAAAAGATTGATTCATATGATGTTATTGTAAGATTAAATAATTCATACCCTGTAAATATAAATAATAAAAAAAGTAATATTGAAATTGGCACTAGAACAGATGTTTTATATCATACTGGGGCAATAAATACATGTCTTAGAATAGCTGCAAATAGAAATAAAATAGGAAGAATTGAATTATTAAAAAATGATGGTATTAAGTTTATTGTCTCAAAAAGAGATCCTATAAATGGAAAGAAGCGTGATAAAGCTTTTTTGAATAAATTTATAAAATTAAATAATAATTATATTAAAAAGAATCCTAAAGAATCTCAAATTCTTTTAGTTCCTGTTTTTAATCGATTTCTTGGAGAACTTCAAAATATATTAAATAAATCTGATCCTAACATGAGTACTTTAGCAATTATACATTTATTAACTTATGATATAGCAAAACTTGAAATAGTAGGATGTGATTTCTATAATACTGGATATCATAATCATTATACAATAGCTAATCATATTAAATGGGATAATACATTGAAAAAGTTAGTTAGAATTGATGGAAAAAAAAGAAGAAAGGCAAAAATACCACATGATTATTCTATTCAAATTAAATTTTTATTGAAAGTCTTTGAAAATGATGAAAGAGTTGAAATTGATAAAAATATAATTAATAATCTTAAAAGAAAAGTGGGGGAATGAATAAATGAATGATATAAGAAAAAATACATTAGAAGAATGCCTTAATTATTGGATAAATCCACAAGATCATAATGTTGCTGAAAGTTATGTAAAAAAATATACAAAAAAAAGAAGTGAATATCTTTGTAATATTTTTTTAGAATATAATATCCCGAAAAATAATTCTATATTTGAAATTGGTTGTAATTGTTGTAGAAATTTAAATTACTTATATCAAAAAAAATATAAATTGTTAACTGGAATTGAAATAAGTAAAAAAGCTTTAGACCTTCAAAAAGAAATATTCCCAGAGCTTAAAGCAATATTAATAAATTCTTCAATTGAAGATTATATATTAAAAATAAATGACAAAGAATTTGAAACTGTATTTACAATGGCTGTTTTGCAGCATATACACATTGATTCAAACTGGATATTTGAACATATAGCAAGAATAACTAAACATAGAATTATCATAATCGAATTAGAAGTAAGAGATTATAATAAAATTTTTTCAAAATTTGGTTTTAAAAGAATTAAATATTCAATCCCTAAAAATGTTTATGGACTTTCAAAATATAAAACTATGATCTTTGAAAGAAATAATTAGATATATAAAGATAAAATTTAGGAAAAAGGAGTAAAAACATGATTGATGTAATTTATCTAACTGGAGGAAAAGGGAAAAGAGCAGAATTAGGCTATCCTAAACAATTTGCTAGGTTAAAAGGAAAACCTATTTTTATATATGGATTAGAAACTTTAAGGAAGGTTAAAGCTATTGGAAAAATTATAATTCCAAGTGATTTAGATAATTCCAATGTAATAAGATTTCTAACTGAATATAATATTGAAAATAGATATATATGTAAAGCTGGAAAAACTCGTCAAGAATCAGTCTATAATGGCTTAGAACATGTCAAGACAAAAAATGTTTTAATTTGTGAAGCTGTAAGACCTTTTATGTCGATAAATTTAATAAAAAAAGTTATCGAAGCTGATGGCGATTGTGTAGTACCTATAGACTTATCAAGTGCCAGTGTAATTGATATATTAGGTAATTCTTATTATAGAAATGATTTTGGGTGTGTTCAAATGCCACAAAAATATGATAATCAAAAGCTTTATAAAATCCATACAGGTATGATTTCTCAAAATTCTACGGATGATATGGACTTAATTTATAAGTTTGAAAAAATATCTGGTGAAGTTCCTTTTAAAAGAAAAATAATTTTTCATGGCGAAAGAGAAAATATTAAAATTACTTATCCTATTGATCTTAAGATTGCCGAGGCAATTTTAAATTATAAGGAGGGTAATAAAATTGAGTAATATTATAATAACTGGTAGTAGTAGAGGAATTGGAGCAGCTACAGCCAAAGAGTGGTGTAAAAGAGATAAAAAAAATCTGTATTATCAAATATCAAGATGGAGCGATTTTGATATATCAGATTTTAAACAATTTGAAGAATTTATAAAAGATTTTTATAATTTTTCTGAAGAATATTATCCTATTGCTCTTGTAAATAATGCCGCTATTGCTGTACAAGGAAGCATTTTAGAAACTGATATGAATATAGTAAAAAAACAATTTAATATTAATTTCAATGCTATAGTTAATACAACAAAAGAATATACAAAATTTTGCATTAATAAAAAGATAAAAGGAAAAATAATTAATATTGCTTCAACTGCTGGCTTAGGAGCAAGACCGGGTAGGGCAATTTATGCAGCAACAAAAGCAGCTTTAATTAATTTTAGTTTATCAATGTCAGAAGAATTAAAACCATATGGCATAAAAATTTATATTGTATGCCCTGGGGCAGTCAATACAGATATGAGACATGAATTAGAGCCTGACGATGATTTTAAAAATATGCTGCAACCTCATGAAGTAGGCAAGTTTATTTGTAATTTAATAGAAAGTGATAATTTGCTTAATGGACAAATATTGGAGGTAAAAAAATAATGTTAGTAAATATTTTAAATAGAGTTCATTATCCAATAATAATTGATAAATATAGATTTGAACCTTTTGAAGAAACTACAATTAGAATTGATTCAAATTGTATATTTAGAGAAATAAGAAGCAATAGAGGATTAAGAGTAAACAAGCTCGATAATCAGGCATATATAAAAAGACATGGACTTAAAAAGGGAAATAAAATAAATTTTGTTTATGATAATATGAGCCAACATGCTGGCGAAGCTTATGTTAATGCAATAGAAGCTTTATCAAATCCAATAATGAAACATCTTCCTGAAAAAGATATTGGATATTCAAAAATACCATTAACTAGAATGAACATTAGATTTTTCAATTCCGCAAGAATTAACGAACAGGGAAAAATTCCAGTTGGCCCAAATGATATATTTTTTAGTCATGGAATTGGCGATAAAAATTATTGGAAAGGAAGTAAAATTGCCGACTATAAATATGCTTTTGTGACGGGTCCAGCATGGGAAAAAAGGATGAGAAATACAGGATATAAAGGAGAAATATTTGTCTGTGGATATACTAAATTAGATCCATTGATTAATATTGATAAGAATTCAATTAAAAAGAATTCTAAACCTAAAATTCTATGGGCTCCTACTCATGGATATCATTCAAAAAATAAAGGTAGATCAAGTTATCCAGCATTTTCAAGATATTTAGATCAAATTCCAAAAGATTATGATTTAGTAACAAGTTTACATCCAACAAGTAAAATGCACAACAATGAAAAACAATTACCGACAACAAACGAATTATTAGAAGCCGATATTATTATAGCAGACGCAGGATCAACTTTATACGAAGCATGGATATTAGGAAAACCTGTAATTTTCCCTGATTGGATTTGTGCAAAAGATACAATGAATCATTTCAAAACTGATCCAGCAAATTTTGAATATCAAATTTATTCTAAAAAAATTGGTTATCATGCAAGTAGCATGGAACATTTAATCAAATTAATTGATATTGCTTTATCTGATGGAATGAAAGATTTAGAAAAAGAATTTATAGAGAAAATTTATCCAACCAACTTAAGAGGCAAAGCAGGAGAGACCGCAGCAAAACAAATACTAGAATTAGCAAATAGGTTAAAAGTATGACTAGCATTGAATTATCAGAGGAATTAAAAATATCTCATAAGACAATAATTTATTGTTTAAAGAAATATAAAAATGATTTTATACAATTTGGTAATATGAATTCTTGCATATTAAGATATGGAAAAGGCACAAAAGGAGGAAGACCATTAGAATTTTTTAATCTAAACTACAAGCAAATAGATTTATTAATTCTTTATCTATCTCCTAATAACAATACCATAAGACAATATAAACAAAAATATATTGACAAATGATATAAATAATATAAAATAAAAGCATTAAAAATAAAAAAAATTGTGTTGCCTATTATTTTATTTTTTTTTAAACTGCACGTAAAAAAAGAGTGATGATGACCTCTTTTTTCCTTGAAAATAATAATACAAAATAAAAAAGGGTTAATATTACCCTTTTTTATTTTTATGTTCTTGTATTTCTCTATTAAGTAACCATTTGATATATGGTGCTACTTTTAATTTATTTTCATTCGCTATTTTTTCAACCTCTTTTTTAAAATCTTTATCAATTACAAAATGTATATATGTTTTTTTTTCTTTTTTATTATTCAACTTTTCACCTCATCCCAATTTTTTACCGCACCTTTGATTTGGACAATAACCAACATTCGCTTTACTTGTAAAAAAACTATCTGTTCTTTCATAGCGAATATCTAAGCAATCGCTATGATACCAAGAGCGACAACTAGTACAAAATACGCCAGCTTCGCCAAATACTATGTGATCATTTATTATCTCTTTTTTGCAAACTCCACAATATATTTTATCTTTTTCATCTTTCATAAGTTTAAAGCTCCTTTTTTAATTGATTTATTCTATAATAACATAACAACAACATAAATACAATATAAAATGTTGCGTTTATGTTGTATTTATGTTATACTCTTCTTATTAGCTCGAATTCGATAGAATTAAAAATGGAGGTATAAAAACAATGATTTCAAATGAGCAAATAGCTTTAAATGTAACAATTGAAGAAATGATATTGGATTATAAAAGTGAATTATATAAGTTTAAAAAAAGAAAAAATCTTTATGATTATAGAATAAAAATGTATAACAATAATATTAGAAAATTTACTAAATATAGTAATTCTAATAATGCAGTTATGGAGATTAGAGCAAATTTATATTTAAGAACTTGTGAAGAAATGATAAAACAAAACGAAAGATATATAAATGAAATAGCTGAAGAAGGTAAAGACAAAGAAGAATTTTTAAAACATGAAATTTGGGCTTTACTCTTTGAAACTATTACTAATAAGGTAATTAATGAAAATACTATTTTATCTAAAAATGGTTATTTAATTTATTCTCTACCATCGGCAAAAATATATTTTAAAAAGCAAGAAATTATAATATCTGATGAAGAAAGATTATATAATTTTTTGATCAGAAATAAATTAGAAAAAGACTATATTGATACTAATAAAAAAATATTATTTAATCTATTAAAAGATCATCTTTATATTTGCGAAGATGGATCAATTAGCAATGATGATGGATTACTTTTTGACGGAGTTTGTTTAAGTAGTCCAGAAATACAAATTAAATTAAACGAAGATTAGGAGAATATATCATGAAAACTAAAACTAGAAAATTTACTGAGGCTCAAAAAGATCAAGTAAGAAATAATTTGGAAAAAATATTGACTTATTATGGGGCTAAAGAAGGGAAATACAATTGGCAATGTATTCCTTATAGACATAAAAAGCCTGATAATGATTTGTCCATAAAAGGTAATGTTTGTTGTTGTCATTGTGGTTTAAAAGGCGATTCGTTTAATGTTATAGCTGAATTGGAAGGCTATGACATTAAAAAAGATTTTTACAAAATTATAGAAAAGGGCATTGAAATAGTAGGGTGTCAAAACCCTACTATTAACTATACCTATTCTAAAACTAAAAGAAATAAAAGCAATAAAAACAATGAATCTACTAAAGAAAAAGAATTTAAAAATGTTAATCATAATCTAACTGATATTATACTACAATATTTCTCTTTATCAAAAAAATATTATTATTTTTATAGAAGAAATATTAAGAATGATAATATTTTAAAACATTATAAAATAATTTGTGATGATCCAAGAAAAATTTTTCCAAAAGAATTATTACCACAAGTCTATAACTTATGGAGTTACCAAAATATAATTCCTGTTTGGGAAGATAAAAAAGTAGTAAATGTAATTCTAAGAAGGGATGACTATTTAAATAAAAAAAATAAAAAGACTTTAAATCTAAAAAATATTCCTTTAAAAATTTGGAATGCTGGTTATATTAGGCATTCACATAAGAATGACATATTCTTTATAACAGAGGGCATTTTCGATGCTCTATCTTTTGAATGTATAGATTGTAAAGGAATAGCTTTGAATTCCATAACAATGGTTAATAAATTCTTAGATATTATTAAAGAATTTATTGATCAATTAAAAGAAAATCAAGTTAAGTTTTTCATCTGTTTTGACAACGATCCAAGAAATCCAGAAAAACCAAATAAGAAAATGCCTTCTGAAATAGCACGAGAACAACTTGATAAGGAATTAAGAACTCTTGGATTAAAGAGTGTAATTTTAAAATTAAATAAATATAAAGATGTAAATGAATTTTACATGGATAATTCATTTACATTCAAGGAAGAAATTTACAAAGCTATAAAATTTATAGAAAACGGAGATAATTAAATGAAACTGTCTAAAAATATTTATTTATTAGAAGATGATAAAAGATATTTAGAGATTGATTATCGAAATATAAAAGTAAAAATATACGATAATCAAAGATATCTTATAGAATATATTTTGGATCATATAACCAATAAGAACACTAATAAAATATATAGTTTTTTATATGATTTTAATGATTTGTATAATTTTTGTGATCAAACAAACTTTTATATTTATGCTTTTGCATATCAAAATAAAATCTTTGTTAAATCTGAAATGTTCTGTAAATGGAAAAGATTAGGAATAGTGTTGCAAAATAAAAGAAATATTATATAAAAACGTCAATTAAATACACATAAAAATAACAAACAATCATGTTTTTTATTCTACGTAGAATAAATATAACATGTTTGTTTTTTTTTGTCATGTAGGATATAATTGAATTAGCCGACGGGCGTAAACGGAATATAAAGTCGACAGACTATAAATCGGAGGAGTTATGATTTTACGAAAATTCAAAAGATTTAAGAAAATATTGTTTACTAGTTTTTTATTTCCAATAGTTCCAATCATAAGCGTAGAAGGTGACGGAGAAAGTGGAGAAAGTTCAGAGAATACAGATGGTGAAAATTCAAATGCCGAAAATGAAAATGGCGAAAATAGAGAAGATGGAAATAATACAAGTGGGCAAGTCATTTTTAAATCGCAAGCCGAACTTGATAATCTTTTGAAAAACAGAATTAATAAAGCTATTAAGAAAACTAGAGAAGAACTTGAAGCTGAAAAGAAAAAAGAAAGTTTAAGTGAGCTTGAAAGACTTAAATTAGAAAAAGAAGAAACTGACAAAAAATTGATTGAAGCAACAAACAAATCAAATCAGTTTTTAATTCAATCAAAAGTTGTTAGTATTGCAAGTAAATTAAAAATTAGAGATCCCGAAGCTGCTTATATTTTAATGGACAAAGATGACGTATCTATTGATGACAATGGAAAGGTTATGGGAATCGAAAATTCATTGAAAGCATTAATTAAAGAAAAACCTTATTTATTAGATTCTGGCAATGATAGTAATAATCAAGACCCTCAATCGGGTGGAGATGATCAAAACGCTGGATCAAATAAACCAAATGGAAATAGTGTAGATATGAATTTTTTGATAAGAAGAAAAGCTGGATATATTGATTAATTGATTAAGTAGTTTTAGGGATATAAGGAGGAAGTTTCATGGCTACCTATATTCCAAGAGCTGGTGTTGAAGCTCTAATGCCTGAAGATGTACAACGTGAAATAGTTCAAAGTGTTCCAGAAAATTCTGCGGTTATGACATATGCAAGAAGAGGTCCAAATATGACAAGAGCCCAAAGAAGGATTCCTTGTTTATCAGTTCTACCGACTGCATATTTTTCAAATCCGGGACCATCAACTAAAACAGAAGATGAGCAATGGAAAAGATTATCTAAATTAATGTGGGAAGATAAATACATTGATGCAGAGGAATTAAACGTCATTGTTCCAATTCCAATAGCAGTTCTAGACGATGCTGACTATGATATTTGGGCAGAAAGTAAACCTAAATTAATAGAAGCTTTCGGAATTGCTTTTGATCAAGCTGTATTCTATGGGATTAATGCTCCCAAAATATGGCCAGATAATATTGTTACTGCGGCAACTGCCGCAGGAAATTTTGTACCTAAAGGAAGTATCATAAGTTCAAATACAAATAAAAGCGATATATATGAAGATATAATGGGCGATGGTGGTTTAATATCAAAAGTTGAAGAAGATGGATTCATGGTTGATGGACATGTTTGTAGTATGACAATGCGATCCAAATTTAGATCATTAAGAGCCTCAGATGGAATTCCTATCTTTAAATCTTTAAACAAAGAAGGAGTTCAAGGAAGTAGTACTTATTATCTTGATGGTGAGCCTTGCGTATTTCCTAGAAATGGGGCTATAATTCCAAATAGGTCATTAATGATTTCTGGAGAATGGAAACAATTAATGTATGCAATTAGAAAAGATATCATGTGGACAATTTTGACGGAAGCAGTTATTCAAGACCCTACCACAAAAGAAATCGTATTTAATTTAGCCCAACAAAACATGATTGCGTTAAGAGCGTCTATGAGATTAGGATGGCAAGTACCAAATCCTATAAATCGTCTTAACGAAATTGAAGAAACAAGATATCCATTTGCCGTATATGGTGAAGCCGTAAGTTAAGTTAGGAAGTGATAAAAATTTTTAAATCAAATGTTGAGTTTCTTAAGGAAAGGTATTATAAGGGGAAATTATATAAAATAGGTGATGTAGTTAAAATGGATCAAAGCGATGCAACTGTATATTTAAATCAAAATGCAGTAAAATATCATGTTAAAACAGCAACAAAAGTTCCATTAGAAAAGAAATCATACAAAGAATTACAAGATATTTGTAAAAATAATAATCTCCCTGCGGTTGGCAAAAAAGAAGATTTAATTACTTCTTTAAATGAAAAAGGAATTAATTAATGAGGTGATTTAATGCCTTATACTGTAAATAATTATCCTGATAGAATTAAAGCATTACCGGCACAAGCGAAAAAAATTTGGATAGCTGCTTTTAATAATGCCTTCAAAGAATACAGTGGTAATGAAAAAAGAGCAAACCAAACAGCTTGGGCGGCAGTTGAAAAAGCTGGATATAAGAAAGACAATACTGGACAGTGGAAGAGGTGGGCATAATGGCATATATTACAAGTTCAGAATATGCAACACTAACAGGACGCGACTCGTCCGAAGCAACAACAATAAGGATAAGACTTGCCTCAAAGCTGCTAGATGATAGAATAGGAAACTATGGAATTTACAAAAACGGATATAAGATTGATACAAGTAAATCGACTTGGTATGTATCACCTTGTTTGTTATCTGATGATTATAATTATGTTAATGTTTCTAATACGAATTATAAAATAGAAGTTACTATAGGGCAAAAAGAAGCTATACAATTATGGATAGCTTCAATGATAACCGAATTATTTAATAATAATAATACTCCAAATTCACAAGATAACTTAAAACTAGGTCGATTTAGTGTTTCAAAATCAAAAAATTCAACAGGATCAAAACTTCCCGAGTCAATGGGTTATGTTGATTCAATTCTAATTTCGTCTGGAATAATTGAGAAAAGAGTTGGTTTAAAATGAGTATAGCAGCTTTCAATAAAATGATGAATCATTCAATAACTTTAAAAAAAATGCAAAGAAATGCTGCTGGCGATTTTTCAGTTCTTTCAAGTGATGATACCTTAAAGGGATTTGTTCAATATGGTAATAATTTAATAATCAATGAAAAAGGTGAAAAAATCTTATCGACCGCAATTGTATTTTTAAAAGATGATTGTGGAATTGATATAAATTATCCATATTGGCGAATTGATCAAACAAATCCACAAACAAGAGAAAATATGGAAGTATTAAAAATTGATCCTATTGATCATCCATTACAAGCAGGAAAAACACATCATTTTGAAGTTATGGTGAGGTGATATTATGGGTTTAGGTGGTTGGAGTATTTGGAGAGGCAGTGAATTAACAAGAATAATGAATCAGGCAGCAAGAGCGGCAGTTTTTCAAACTTGTGATGCTGTAGTTCAAGCAGGAAAAGGAGAAGTACCGTTGGATGAAGGAACACTAAGAAATACAGGAGTAGCGAAAATGTCTCCTGATGGGAAAGCTGCTGGCTGTGCTTGTTTTGGCGGTGGTCCTTCTACTGGATATCCTGTAATTCCTTACGCTATTAGATGGCATGAAAAAAACGCAAATTTCCAACATGGTCGGAAAAGATTCTATTTAAGGGATCCATTCAATCGATTAGCGAAGAATAAACTTTTATCTAATCTTAGAAATGGAATAGGAGGAGCGTTATGATTGCCGATAATTTTATTGAGTGGCTTGAAGAAGAAGGATTCGGAGTTGTTGGAACTAATTTATTTGATAATTTTCAGCCTTTAAGTCCTGATAACTGTGTAACTGCTTTTGATGTTAATGCTCCACAAATTGACGAGTCAAGCAGCTTATCAGTTGATCTATTTGGACTTCAAGTTATTACAAGAAATTCAAGCAAAGCGGCAGCTAAAGAACTTGCTTATAATATTCACAAATACTTTATGGGGTTTGGTGGTACTCCTCTAATATCTGGTGGTCCGATTGTTAGTGCTGTATTTATAGATCAGCCACCAGAAAACCTAGGGAAAGATGAAAAAAATCGAACAGAATACGCAGTTACTTATAATTGCCGAGTACAAAGTACAGGCAATAAGTATAGATTATAAGAAAGGAGGATTTTTATGCTATCAAATAAAGCTTTTAATATTTTTAAGAAAACTTTGAAAACCATTTTATTATCTCCTGTTTTGCCTATTCTAATGGCAAGTCCAGATAATGTAGAAGGTGAAGTAAAGTTCGCTGGAACTGTCATTGAGGTAGATAGTCAAGTTGTAAGCAAAATAACTTCTTTTAATAGAAAAGTTTCGGTTTCTGAACAGGATATTACTGGATCAGAAGATATTGTCCCCGGAACAGATGTTTTACATCAAGTATTTACATCAATTGCAGTTTCGGAAACTGCGGATATTGAAGGAATAACTATTGAATCATCAACAAGTGGATTAGATGATGGACAAAGTGAATTAAAAGATGCAGTTGATCAAGGGAAAATTATAACATTAAAAAGTACTCGTAATACTGGGTATGGCTGGTCTTTAAGTGGCTTTTTTACTTCATATGAAGAAGGAGCAGATACAAGCGGAGTTTATACTTATAAGGGTAGTTTTAGAATTAATTCTAAAGTAGAAATAACCCCAGGTAGTTAAGCAATAAAAAGATAAAAGGAGTTTAAAATGTCTAATAATTTAAATAATAATGCCGATAGAATCAAATTTTTAGATGAAAAACAAGAAGAAATTACAGAAAGACAAAGTAATAATCTTGTTTTAGATTTTGATCAAGCATTAAGAGAAGAAAACAAACAAAAAATAGAAATAAAGCTTTTGGGTAAAACTTATTTTTTACCTAAAAAAATGCCTTTTAATTTTTCAACTTTTTTCCTAAGAAATTGTTACAAGAAAATAAAAGGACAATGGACTGTCATTATGGATGATGATAAAATAATGCCTTTTATAGAATTAATGTTTGGGAAAAGATTTATTGAAAATTTAGAAAAGTCTAGAGACAATCGAATATCTATGATGTTTGTTTATGAAAACATAGTTCCCAAAATATTAGACGAATGGGGATATCATATGGATACAAGTAAATCTGGTCATATATCAGAAAAAAAAATCCAAATCCAAAAATAATAATTTGGGCATGGGGAAGCTTAGAAGCTGATTTTAAAAGATTTTATGATTTAGATTTAAATTATATACATAAAAATAATTTAATTACTTGGAGGAAGTTTTTAATACTAGTTAGAGGACTTCCAGAGGATTCAGCATATAATCGTTGGTATAACGATAAAGAAAATAGAAATTTTGTTGAAGCTGAAGAAGTAATTATAAAATAATCGAATAGATTTTATTGGCAAAAAAAAGGAGTTTTTATATGTTTATTGTTGGAAGAGTAACCGCTCCGATAGATGCCGATCTTTCCCCATTCCAGAGCGGCTTGGCAAGTGCTAGAGGAATGGGGTCTGCTTTTGCTGGTCAAATTAGCAATTCATTGAAAAGTGTTTCAAGCTCAATGATGACAGTTGGAAAAAGTCTCACAAAATTTATTACTGTTCCTTTAGCTGCTGGGGTTTTAGCCGCCGCAAAATTCGGCAAAGATTTTGAAAAGGAAATGTCAAAAGTCGTTGGACTTGTTGGCGTATCTCAAAAACAGGTTAATTCATGGAAAAGTGACATATTAAGTATGTCGCCAGAGGTAGCAAAGCCACCGAAAGAACTAGCCGAAGCAATGTTTTTCGTTACAAGTGCTGGATTAAGAGGAGCTGATGCCTTAGATGTTCTTAAAAAGTCTGCGAAAGCAAGTGCCGCAGGATTAGGCGAGACTAAAACCATTGCCGATCTTGTAACATCTGCGGTTAATGCTTATGGAATAGAAAATTTAAGTGCAGGACAAGCAACTGATATTTTAGTCGCTGCGGTTCGTGAAGGTAAAGCAGAGGCGGCAGAACTAGCAGCAACAATGGGAGCAGTGTTACCACTAGCTAGTGAGTTGGGAGTAACATTTGATCAAGTAGCTGCAACACAAGCAGCAATGACAAAAACAGGTACTAACGCAGCCGAGGCAGCGACTCAATTAAAGAGCATTATGGCTGGATTAATTAAACCTAGCAAACAAGCTGAAGAACAACTTCGAGCAATGGGAACTAGTTCTTCAGAAATGAGGAAAAAAATTAAAGAAGAGGGTCTACTTCAAGCCCTTATGGATTTGCGAGAAATGACCAATAAATACGGAGAAGAAGCAATGGCAAGAGTATTCCCAAATATTAGAGCATTAATGGGAGTACTTGATTTGATGGGAAATAATCTTGAAGGTAATAAGAAAACTTTTGATGCTGTTAAAAATTCTACTGGATCACTCGATAAAGCTTTTAAAGCTGCAAGCGAAACGGTAGATTTTAAATGGAATGCCGCTTTATCAGCTTTACAAGCTAATTTAATAAAGTTTTTTGATGTTATAAAGTCTGTGGCTGTTCCAGTATTAGAAACATTAGTTAAGGCTTTTGAATTTGTCGGAAATGCTTTTGCATCTTTAAATCCATTTCAACAAAAATTAGTCGCTGGATTTGCAGCAATGGCGGCACTAATCGGACCAGTTATTGTGGGTATAGCTACAGCCATTGGCGTTCTAGGTGGTATTATTGGTGGTGTAAGTACAGTAATAGCGGCTTTTACTGCGATCATAAGCACAGTTACAGTGCCAATTCTAGCCGTAATCGGTGTTATTGGTGGACTTGTCACTGCTTTTGTAGGATTAATGTTGAGTTCTGAAAAAGTTCGGGGAGCTATATTTGAAAAATTTAATGGAATTATTTCTAAATTAAGAGAAGCCGCAAAATTCATTCAAGAAAATGCTGATAGTATAAAAGGAGCTCTTATGGGATTAATAAAAGGAATTGCAACTGGTAATTTCGGTGATTTTATAAATAACATGAAAAATTTAGTTCCAAGTGAGACTATGGCAAAAATACATCAAGCTGTTATTAGTTTTGTAGAATTTAGAGATAAAATGATTGAGATCAGGGATAAAATTATTTCATTTAAAGATGGGTTTATGAATGCCTTTAATTCAATTAAAACTGTAGTAACTACAGTTATTGGTGGAATTATAGGAGCTGTAAGCGGTTTTGTTAGTGTAATTGCTGCTGGTTTTGCTAATGTTAAAGAAGCAGTTTCAGATTCATTCAAAGAATTCAATGTTAATGCAATTAAAAAAGCTTTTGAAAATATAAAAGCTGTAATAGGTCCAGTTGTTACAATATTTAAAGGGCTAGGAATGGTTATAGGCGGTGCTATAGCCGCAATAATTGGAATAATTGTAGGTCTTTTTAACGGAATCGTCAAAGCGATCGACAATGTTATTGCTGCTATTATGAATGTTATCTCATTTATTGGTGGAGCTTTAGGCGTATTAGTTGGACTATTTACAGGTAATTGGAAGCTGGTTGATGAAAGTTTTCAAAATATGTGGAATAGTATTCTAGACTTTTTTGGAAATATTGTTGTTGCTATAATTGATTTAGTCTCAGGATTTGTCGAAGGAATAGTTGGTTTTTTTACTGGATTATACGAAACTTTAGTTGGTGGATCAATTGTGCCAGATATGATTAATGGAATAATTGAATGGTTTTTAACTCTTCCGGCAAGAGTTTTAGAAATTATTATTGGATTTGTTACTAAAATTATTGAATTTTTCATAAATTTACAAACTAAGGCTAATTCAATTATAGTAGCTTTAATAAATGCCATTATAGCAGCTTGGAATAACATGAAATCTAATATTTCAAAAATTGTAAGTGCATTAATACAACTTGCAATAAGTCGTTTTAACACATTTAAAAGTAATGTATCAACAATTTTTAATGCAGTAAGAAACGTATTTAGTTCAATTTGGAATAGTATAAAATCTAAAGTTTCAAGTATTGTAAGCTCATTAATTAGTTCAGTTAAAAGCAAAATTAGCAGTTTAAGAAGCGGAATTTCAAGTCTTTTAAATAGTATAAAAAATACTTTTAGTTCGGCTTGGAACAGCATAAAATCAAAGGCAATAAGCACTATTTCTAGCATGGTTAGTAATATAAAAAGTAAAATTAAAGGTATTGCTTCATCTGCTTATTCCTCAGGAATGGCAATCGTTAATGGAATTAAAAACGGTATTAATGCGGCAGCTGGTGCAGCGGTTGGAGCGTTAAAAAGCTTAGTTAAAAGATTAAGAGATTTATTACCATTTTCACCAGCAAAAGAAGGACCGCTTAGAGATTTAGATAAATTAAACTTTGCAGGGCCAATTAAAAAAAGTCTTGCAAAAGCTAATTTAGCTGTCGGAGATTTTTTTCTAAAAGATTTAATGTTAAATAATAAGTCAATTGCTCCACAAACTTCGAACACAAATAATAATCAAGGTATTTCTTTTAATGGAGATTTTAATTTTAATGGAATCAAAGATATGAATGATTTCATGCGACATATGAAAGATGTCTTAAGAAGATATGGAGGTAAATTCTAATGTCATTTGTTTTAAAGATTGATAATCAATTTTTGCCTTCAGGAGTAAAAGTTGAAAGTAAAAGTCTAAATATTAGTTATGATGAAACTGGTACTCGTGGGGTACTCAGTTTCAATCTAATTGATGAAAATCTAACAGGTAATTTATTTTATTTTCAATCTGTTTGCGGAAAAGATGTAAAAGTATGGGAAAATGGAACATTAATTTATGGTGGTAAAATTGATACGCCAGACATTGAAAAAATTAATCAAAAACCAACAACAATTCAATCAATTACTTGTGTAGACTATAACGAGATTTGCGATAGAAGGCTTGTTAATGAATCATATCCCAAATTAAAAATTTCAGATTTAATAAAAGATGTAATTGATAATTACTTGGCAGATGATGGGATATGGTATGATGATGATTCTATTGATGAAACATTAAACGAAATATCGGTTAATTGCCCTTATGTTTATTGCTCTACTTTGTTCAATGAGCTTGTAGAGCTTATAGGCTGGCAATGGTATATTGATGCAAATAAAAAGTTTTACCTTGATGATAGAACAATTAATATAGGACCAGAAATTAGAGAAAATACGAATTATTTATGGAGAAGTTTAAAAATTGGGCAAGATATTTCAGAGTTAAGAAATAAGCAAATTCTAAAGAGCGTAAAAGCCGTAACAGATGAATTAACCGAGGTAGCAAACCCAAACCCAGATGATAATAGAAGTTACTATGTAAGATTTAAATTAAATAATAAACCTAAAATATATATTACTATAGAAAGATATAAAAATAATCCACGAGATGAAGATTTAGTCGATCCTAGATATGTCGGAATTAATGGATTGGATTCTGACATGTATTGGTATTGGTCAAAAGCTGAGAATACAATTACACAAGATCAGGATCAAGAAGCTCTTACAACTGGACAATTTTTAGTCCTGAAATATTTTGGACAATACTCAATTGATGTGGTTAAAGATGATGAAGATTCTATAAATGAAAGAAAGACAATCGAAGGTGGTTCAGGATTGTACGAAGATGTAGAAAGTGGAGCAAGTATTGAAGGAATAGTTATTGCAGAGGAAAAAGCACAAGCATTATTAGATAGATATTCAAGCGTAGCAAATAAAATAATGTTGGCTTCATATAATCACAATTGGAAAAATGGTCAAATTTGCGATACAATTTTTCCAAACTTCGGCATTAACTCTTTGACTTCAGAAGGTGGAGGATATTTAGTAAGAAACTTAAAAATTGAAGATGTTGGAAATAACTTGCCTCTTCTAAAAAGTGCTACATTTGTAGATGGTACTCAAATTGGTGGATTCGTTAATTTTTTCAAAGAGTGGATGGCAAAAACTAAAGAATTCACTTTAAGAGAGGATGCACTCGTTGAAAAAGCCTATAATATAAATGAGGAACAAGACTGGAATGGAACCGTTGTTATTACTAAACTTGATTGTTTATACCCTGAAGATGATCCCGGTGGACTATATCCATCAAATTTATTATTTCCGGGAACTATTGACACCACTAGAACTGAATATGATTAGATTAGAGGTGATTTTATGATTAAAATAAAAGAAAAACATGGCTGGATAGGAAAGATTAGATTAATAAAAAAAGATATAAGAACTAATAAAATTATAACAAATAGAATTATCTTTAATCGATTGATGAATAGTGCTTTGGATGAAGTAATAAAAACTCTTTATGGTGATGGAGAGACTGACTTATTGTTAAAGCATGTTGCAATTGGTGATGATAATACCGCAAATTTAGATACTATGACAAAATTAGTTAATGAAATTTATAGAGTTCCAATTATATCAAAAATAAAGACAGGAACTGGAATTATAACATCTACATCAATATTACTTGACACTGAGCCTACAGACTTGAGCGGAATTGTAACAATTAAAGAAATTGGTTTTTTCTGCGGCAGTCAATCCATAAATTGGACAGAGGGTAGCGGAAAAGATACAGGGTTAATGATTAGTAGAATAGTTTTAAATCCTGTAGAATCAAAAACTGCAACCGAACAAATAAATTTTGTTCGTGAAGATGAATTTACAAGGGGGTAGAGACAATGATCTTTCAAATGGATGCTCAGATAGATAAAAATAAAATAAATGATCCCAAATATGTTGAAGAATTTTATAAAAATTTTTGCAAAAATTATATTGATCAGATAAAAGATAAACTTAATTTCTATGTTGAATTATTAGAAATTGATAATCCAAAATTAAAAAAAGAAGATCAATTAAAAGAAGATTCAAAAGAACCTAAAAAAATAACTATAATTAGATACAAGATGGAAATGGTTAATCCATTAGTTAAAAAAAATGCAATAGAAAAGACTAAAAAGCCAACAAGCTCTCATAAAAATGCAAATACAAGAAAAGAAGCAATAGAAATAAAAAATAATAGGAAGGAGCATTAATATGACTGCTTTTAATGATTTTTCAGAAATAACTTTTATTGATGGAGCATCGCCGCCAATCAATGCAGCTAATTTAAATGCTCTAGAAGGTGTTGTAAATTTAGCTGACAAGGAATTGGCTAGAAGTGCAAGTTTTAAATTAAAAGAATATTTAAAATATTTTAGACAAAGAAATACAAAAGATATTGATACTTTTCAATCTAATTATTCAGATTATTTGAATAATGATCCAACTGGTACATTATCAAATGATTCAGTGTATGGCGGTGATGCTTTTTTAGGTGAAAGAGGATTAAAGTCTTTAATTCCAATAGCAACTGCGGATTATTTCGATTTTGCCCATAATATTGATGCACTTAATTTAACAGAGTTTTTGGATGAAAGTGCATCAAGTACAGATGATTTTATTTTTATAATGTTCTATATATCAGACATAGCAGCATATTCAGGAGGATATTTATATCTTAATATCGGTGATACTTCAATTTCTAGCACTTATGAATATGATTTCGAAGTAGATGCATGGGGATTTGATACTGGATGGAATGTTGCATGGGCGCCAAAATCTGGCTTTTATGTTTGGAGTGGTTCGCCAAATTGGAATAATATAGATTTTTGGCAAATACAAATGGATTATAATGCTGGTTATCAAAATGAATATATCGTTTTGCAGTATATGCAAATGGTTAGACATGATCCAGATGATTCAGATTATTTTAATCCATTTCAAAAATATTTTGGAGTAGCTTCAGGCTGGGAAAATCAATTTTCACAATCATTTCCAGTATGGACGGTAGTTGATGACGTTGGTCAACAAGTACAGAAGTTAGGAATTATAAAATTAAATCCTGATAACTTTGAAACGCCATTTACTCCGGGCTATTATAAAAATGGAATGTTGATTTATGAAAATGTTAATTGTTTTGTCGCTAAGTTTGAATGGACTTGCAAGCTACAAGATGGATTACCAAGCATGACATTTTATATTGATTCAACACACTATGCCGAAGTGTATGCTAGTACAAGCGAATTAGTTTTATCGGTAGCAAATGGAGGAGCGGCAGTTAATACGACATATCCTTTTGATACAATTATTGAATTTAACAATAAAATCATTATATTTTTTGAAAAATACAATGATAGCATAAGAGTATTAGGTTATAAAAACGGTGAAAATTTAGCAATTTGCGAATATGAAACGACATTTACAAGCCCTGGTGATATATATCTTGGTGTCGCTGAAACAGCTTTTGGACTTTTAGTTGATTTTGCAATTTCTAATAGTATGAATCAATTACATTTAGTAAATGAAACAAGACCAACTATTATAAAAAAAGTTTCTAATCAAACGTTATCAAGCAATACAACATTGCAAAATGATGAGTATTTATGGGCATATTTAAGAGCCGATCAAGTGTATGAAGTTTATTTACATTTATCTGCAAGATGTGTAAGTACAACTCCAGATTTAAAGGTAGCATGGCAACTTGTAAACACAGCATTATTGTCATATCGAGGAAATTTAGGGCCAGCTCAATCAAATACAGATTCAAAAGATACAAATATGAAGTCAGCATTATATCATGATGCTGATGCTGTCGCTTATGGATTGGCTGCTTCTGGATCACAACCAACTTTCATTGAAGAAAGATTTTTAGTAAGAGCCAGCCCAACAGGAGGCTTAATTAGACTGCAATGGTCTCAATATACAAGTAATGCTAGTGCAATAACTGTTTATGCTAGCGGATCATATATAAAATTAACTCCTGTTGATGTAAGCACTTCATAAAAAATAAATATAGAGGGTAAACAAAATGCGACAAGACGAATTATTACTTAAGGTAATTGATATTCTTGAAAAAGTTGATATGAAAATTGAAAATAATAATACTCAATTAATAAAACATATTTCTGAAAAGACAGATAAAATTGAGATTCAAATATCAAATTTTGTTACTAAAGAAGATTGTAATATAAAATCTAAAGAAAATATTAGTATTAGAAAGTTTACCGCTTTAGGTATAATGTTTGGAGCAATAGGCGGTAGTTTAATTGGTTTAATTGATAAACTGAAAAAATTGATCGAAGTTATATTGAAAGGATGATTATATGAAAGTCTTAAAAAATATTTTGAAAAATAAAAAATTTATAGCTTCCTTAGTTACCTTAATTATTCTTATTTTAAATGAAAGCAATGTAATAAAAATTAATAATGATAATATAGATAATATTGTTAGTATAGTATTATCATTAATCGCATCTGGTGGCTTTTTATTAACTGATTTCAAAGAAAAAAAAGTATGATATAAAAAAACGAGGAATAATTATTCCTCGTTTTTTTAATATTTATTTTATTTTTTCTTATATAATTTATTTAAATAATTTTCTTCATACTGTTTAAGTATCCAACAAAGTTTACCAAAATCAACATTTGTTGATTCTTTATAATCTTTTCCAGTAAACCAGCCATTATCATATGCAATTTTTAAAATACCATCATATTTTTTTATATCATCTTTAGCATCATTTTTTGATTTATAAGTATAACCATAATACTTATAAATAGCTTTGGCTGTTCCTAATGCAAATTTAGATATATTAGCAAGAAAGAAATTTACATCATTTATATTATCGTGAAATATAAACTCACATAATACTGTAATGGCTGTTGTAGCTCTTAATTCATAAAAACCATTACTATATACTGTATTGTCTTTCTTAACTCCACGATCAGATGTCGGTGTAATTGGGGAAATTTCATTATACCAGAGTGTAGCGGCTTTTTTACCTTTATTAGTTGTGTTCAAATAACTGTAATATACTTCACAACCACGACTGCCACCAGCGTTGGTATGAAATGCCCAGTGTGTATCTGGAGCAAAATTATTTGAAGCTCTTACAATATCTGATAAAGACGAGTTTTTATTACTATTCTTCTTAATATTAAATTTATTACCTTCATTTCCATTTTTAATTAACTGTTCGGTTAAATCACGAAGAACAAACATTCTTTGCTCTTCTGTTCCGTAACTGCCAACACCTTTGTTTTTTTCTTGAGTTGATGCAGATAAATAAATTTTATGTGCCATTTTTCATTCCTCCATTTCATTATTTTTTTTCAATTAAATTAAGATAGTTTTCTAATCTTACTTTAATTTTTTCCATTGTTTCTGAGATTATCTTCATTTCTTCAGACATTTTTTTTTGATTATGCTTAAATAGATGAATTGTTTCGTTCATGAATTTATAAGCTTCATCCATGTCCTTAACTAATGATTTAGTTTTGTTTCTAAATTTATCAATTTCAAATATAGCCTTTAAAAATTTAGAAACAACAAATAAAAATGACGAAACTAATAATACTATGTATATTGGAATAACTAATGATGATAAAATATTTGATAGACTATCATTTATTTTTATTATTAACAATTTTTAGAAATTCTCCCTTCTCATAATTTTTTATGTATAATTCTATAGCTTTTTTTACTTCATTTTTTATTTTAAGCTTATTCCTAGTGCAAATAAGTTTAAATTCAATATATAAATCATCTTCAATTTGCACATTTAGCGAAGTTGTTTCTTTTTCTTTTGTCAAGAAGATCACCTCCACCGTAATTATAAAGATATTTTACATATTAGTCAAATAAAACTATTAAACTATTTTACTAAAATGTATATACATTTTTATATTTTTATTATATAATAGAGTTAAATAAAGGCTTGAAGGGAGAAAGAATATGAATAATATAATTAAAGGTTGTAATGTAACTTATGAAAGTGAGAACGGCAATGTCCAATTAAGTTTGGACATAGTAAGAAATGTAATTGCTAAAGGAAAAGATTTTACTGAAATGGAAATATATTCATTCATTAAATTGTGCCAATATCAAAGGTTAAATCCATTTTTAGGAGAAGCCCATTTGATCAAATTTGGTGATAATGTTCAAATGGTTGTTGGCATTGATGTTTTTACTAACAGACTTGACGAACATCCTCTATGCGAAGGATGGAAGTCAGGACTAATTTTGCTGAAAGATAATAATGTGACTGAAAGAACAGGCACATTTTATCTTAAAGATCATGGTGAAAAAATAGTTGGTGCATGGTTTAAAGCTCAAAGAAAAGATTGGAAAATAGAATTCGAGTGGAGCGTAACCTTTGGCGAATTCTATAAAGAATATTATGATAAAAAATCACAAAGAACAAAACCCTTAAAAAATTGGGCAGAAATGCCAGCAACCATGATTGTAAAATGTGCAATTGCCTCTGGTGCAAGAAAATTATTTACAAAAGATTTCAAAGGAGTGTATAGCTCCGAAGAAATTGGCGTCGACGTTAATCAGGACAATATTATTGATATTCCAATTGATGATAAAAACAAAAAAGATCCAAAACCTTTGTTTGCTGATAAAAACGATATAGATCAATTTTACAAGGCTATGCAAGCAGATAATAATAATTTATCTTCTGAAGAAGAATATAAAATTATTGAATATGTTATAAACGCATTGATTAAAAGAGGTCAATTAAAAGAAAACACTACAATATCAAATATTCCTAAAAATATGGTTGATACTATTATTTTAGGTATAAAACAAACTATTCAACTTAAATTAAAAAAGAAAGAAGAAAATAATAATAATAATAAAGATGAAAAAATTATTGAAATGCAATATACAGAAGTAAAAGAAGATAGTCAAAAAACTAATCAAAATAGTTCAGAAACTAAAAAGACTGATAAAGCCAATGATAATAAAAAAGAAGATAATAAAACGCAAAAAACTAATGAAAAAAAGCAGGAAAAGAAGGAGGAAAAAACTAATGAAAAAGATAAAACGAAAAAATAATATTCAAAAAAGAATACGGAAAGTTGGGAATAGTTTTGTTGTTACTATTCCCATACATCTTATTAAAAAAATGAATCTATCTGAAAATGATATATTTATTTTATATGAAGAATCAGAAAATAAAATTATAATAGAAAGGCTTGATTAGGTTATGAATAAAACAATTAAAAAAAACTCTAATTCTATTAATTTGAATGATGAAGCTATGAAGTTAATATTACATCACAATATTAACTTCAAAAACTTCAAATATTGGTATTTAAGCAATAGAAAAAAAATTGAAACTTCAAAATATCTTACGGATTCAGAAAAAGCATTTAAAAAATGTTTCAAAAATCCAAATCCTAATATAGCAAAATTAGTCTTATTTTACAAGACACAATTAAAAATAAAATTAACTTATAGAATTTTAAAATAAGCTTCGGCTTATTTTTTTTATATTAATTAGTGTAATTATATTACATTTAGCATACTAGTTGACAATAAATGCTCAATGTAATATAATAGAGTCATAGAAGAATTAAAATTAATTAATAGGAGGCAGATTGATTATGGAAAAGATAAACATTGAAATTGAAAGAGAAATATTTAGAAATGGCGATTTTAGGATTTATTCTGGATGGGTTGGCGACGAATCAGTCAGTGTAAAAGCTGATGGATTTGAGCTTACTGAGGGAGAGAAAACTCTAGTAGGCACTATGGGAAATTATAAAGGTCAAAAATCTTTTCAATGTAAGTATGAAGAATTTGACTATAATTCCAAACAAGCTAAGAGCAATTTGCTTTGTTCAATACCGGGAATAAAAGAAAAAACAGCAAAAAGAATTTTAGATCAAGTTGAAGATATTAATATTTATAAAACAGAAGATTATCCAAAAATTAAAGGTGTTGGGCCTGCGACTATATTGTTGATTCGCGAAGGGCTTCAAAAACTTGAATCAATGGAAGTCTTTAAAGAATTAAATATGCTACTTGGTGACAAATGCACGCCAACTAAAATAAAATCAATAAACGAATTAATCGAAAACTTAGAAAATGGACTTGATGAATTTAAATCAAATCCTTATAAAATCTTAATCGAAAATGCTGGATTTGGATTTAAATATACAGACCGTATTGGTTTAGGATTAGGAATCAAACAAGATAATCCAATTAGATTAAAGTATTTAGTTGAATATGTTGTGAAATATTATACTTCATTAGGTAATTGCTATATTGAAAAAGATGATTTGTTAGATAAATTATCATCTTTAAATATAAAGAATGTTGATACATTCGTTGAAGAAAATGAAAGATTAGAAATAGATGGAGAAAGAGTTTATACAAATTCTATGTTTGAAGCGGAAACGAAAATTCCGTATTATCTTAAAAAACTTATTGAAAAAGAAACCAGCGTAAAATTTCTTGATAATTATGATATAGATCAAGCTATCAATGATTATCAAGAAATCAATAAAATTAAATTTGATAAACTTCAAATTGAAGGGATCAAAAATCTTGTAAATAATAAAGTTAGTATTTTAACAGGTGGAGCAGGAACAGGAAAAACAACTTTGTTAAAATGTGCATTATTTATTTTAAATGAATTAAATTTTCGCATGTTTTTAACAGCTCCAACAGGAAAAGCAAGTCGAAGAATGGAACAAGCAACTGGATCAGCGGCAACAACAATACATAGATTCTTAAATGTTGCTGAAGATTCAAGAACTTATCGACAATCTGTAATGGTTGTTGACGAGTTTTCAATGGTTGATACGGAACTATTTTATGATTTATTAAGAACGATGGAGGATGCACCAATTGACTTTAAAAAATTAATTTTAGTTGGTGATCCAGGGCAATTACCAAGCGTTCAACCGGGTAACTGTCTGCATGATCTTATTCAATCTCAAATAATCCCTTGTGTAAAACTTCAAAAGGTTTTTCGTCAAAAGGGAGATAGTAATATTATTGATATCGCAACCTTAGTAAATGATAATAAACAATTTGATTCATCAATTAAAAAGAAAGACTTTTATTGCAAACAAGTAAATGATTCTACTTGTAAGGATTCAATATTATATTTCTTCAATTATCTTTTAGAAAAATATGATGATATAGACAAATTTTATTCTCAAGTCCAGTTTATTGCACCAATTAAAAAGGGTGCAACTGGTGTAAATGCAATAAATGAAATGTTGAAAAAACAAATAAATCCTGTAAAAGAAAAAGATAAGTTGTCAAAATGGTTTCCCTTTGATAAGGGCGACAAGATCATGTGCATAAAAAATGATAGAGAAAACGAAATTATGAATGGTGAAAGTGGTCGTATCTCGGATGAAGATAAAACAACATTTTCTGTATATTACAAAGATTTGGATAGAACTGTTTGCTATAAGAAAAATTCTGAGACTGTTAAAAATTTTCAATTAGCTTATTGTTCTACAATACACAAACTTCAAGGCTCAGAATTTAAATATATCGTTATTGTAATGAATCAAGATTCACCTTTTATGGATTCTCGTATTTTATATACAGGAATAACCAGAGGTAAGCAAACAGTTATTTATCTATCAAACAAACAAACAACTGAGAAAGTTGTCGCAAGAAATAACAGAGAAAAAAGAAATACCTTCTTAAAGGAACGAATGATTTCAGAATTCAAGGAGGATTGCTAAGATAATTCTTAGCTTCCTTTCTAATTGAAAATAGAAGGAGATTAAATATGGATACTCTTATAACACTTATTGAAAGATTAGAAAATGAAATAAAAATTTTGGAAAATAATATAAACTCATTAAGAGAAAATAATAAAATGATATTAGATCAAAGAAATGAATATATGGAACTTGTAGAAGAACAAAGGGAAATTATAAAAAAATTGGAAAAAGAAAATGAAGTGTTAGAAATGGAAGCATATGGAAAAGTTATTCCCAAAAGTTTCTTTAAGGAGGATAGAAAATAATGGAAAAAATATTTTTTAGAGGTATAAGTAATGGCAAAAAATATGAAGTTGAAAACAATGATTATTGGTTGAGAAAATGTCCAAAATGTAAAACCAAATTGCATGGGAATAGTTATAAAGACTTATATGTTAACAGGTTAACTAATTACAGTCAAGATATAAGTATAAGTATATCTATGGAATACTGTTCTAATTGTTGTGAACTATATATAAGAGACGATTATTAATAAAAACAAAGGAGATTAAGAAAAATTATGACTATTGATGAAGCTAGGAATAATATAGGAAAAACTGTAATTTATAAACCATTTGAAGGCTGTAGTAATAGATTATGGGATATAGGCAAAATAAAAAGTGTAAATCAATATTATGTTTTTGTATTATATCAACATAATATTGATTGTGGTGAAGCTACAAAACCAGAAAAATTGAGTTTATTTAAATAAATAGACAATAATTTTAAAAAATAAAGATAATGGAGATTTAAAAATTATGAATAAACAAATTATTGAAAAGTTTTTAAAATCAAATCAGCTTGATGAAAAATTTTATCATCAAATAAGCTTAGGAACTTTGATGATAAATGCTAATGGGATGGATTTTAGCATTGATATAGACGATATAAAATCTATAGGTCTAAATTATAGATGCATAATTTTTGAAACACAATTTGGAAGATTTGAATTTTTAAGAAAAGACAATATGGATATATTAAAAAAGGCTTTTGGTAATTATAAGGAGAGATTATGAATTTCAAAATATATGGACTTTGTCCAATATGCAAAGATATAAATAATAATAAATATTCATATCATAAAGATATTGATAGTTATCTTTGTACTAATTGTGGATTTTATATTACTAAACATTCACTTGATTGTATAAATTATTCAGAAGATAAAAACGAAATAGAGTTATATAAGACAATAATTGAAAAGAGAATATTAACAATTAAAAAAGATAGGAGCAAAAACAATGAAAACAAGAATACGAACAATGGATAATAAATTAAAACATTATCGGGTTTGGAAAAATAGAACCCAAAAAGAACTATCTGAAGAATTAAATATAAGTTTTAACTTAATTCAAAAAATTGAGAATTATAATCATTATCCAAAATATCAAGTAAGAAAAAAACTATGTGATTATTTTGGAATTAACCAAGAACAATTATTTATATTAGATAATGAAGGAGATGAAAATTAATGAATAAAGAAAAAATTGATCATAATAAATACTGTAATAGATGCAGATTTTTAAATGTGACAGAAGAACAACAAAATAAAATTAAATTAAATGATAATCAGTTAACAAAACATCATTGCATATTATTCAATAGAATGTTATTTCATAGAGAATATCATCCTAACATTCCAAGAATAGAAGAATGTTTCAGGTTAAGTAATACTAATTTTGAATTTAAAATGTTTGATGATGAAAATATTTATGGAATAATTCTTTCAAAAAAAGCCGAAAAAATTTTAAAAGATATTTCCAAATATCAAAAATCGACTTATACAGAAGTCGTTGAGAAATTAATTTTATCTGAAGGAAGATTAATTTCTCATTGTTTAAAAGATATGGAGAAAAAACAATATAAGACTGACTCAACAAATACTTTTATAGCTGAAGATCATTTAAATAAGATTAAAAGGAATGACGATTAATGAGGAAAGAAGGTAAAATAGCCATAGAAAATAATTTATTAGATAAAATATTAGAAAATAGAAAATCTAATGAAAGTATTGATGATTATATTAATAAAATTTTAGAAGATCATTTTTATTTACTTTATAAATTTGATATTAAACCAAATAAATATAAAAAAGATTTAACTATAGAAGAAATTTATAAATTAAAAGAAAATCCGAATTTCATTATCTTATCAAATAAGACAAATTATGAATTGAAAAAAACAAAAGAATTATTTAATAATTTAGACATTGCTGGTAATAAAGAAGATGAATTAATTGGATATGCCTTAAGATTAATTCAAAATATTAATAATACAAAATTGCCAAGAAAGGAATGATAATAAAAGTGTTTATATTACGAATTTTGCTTATTAAAACATTAAAAGAAAAAGGACTATTAATTCTAAGTCCTAAATTAAAAATTGAAAATTTGGGCAATTTTCAATCAATTAAAGACATAATTAGCAAACTAAATATAGAAAACAATTTTGTAGGTCAAAAAATATTTGCGACCTGCATAACCGATAACTTAAATTATAACTATGAATACAATTTTAATTCTTCAGAAAGAAAATATCAAATGAAGGATCACAATACAAAATTATATGAAAATTGGGCATATATAAAATGATTATATTAATTGATTCTAGAGAAAAGGAGAACAGCCATATATTAAATTATATGGCTGTTAATAAAATATCGGTTAAAAGAAAACAAGCACTAAAATTCGGCGATTATTCATTTATTGATCATAACACAGATTATAGAAATTTGATTGTAATTGAAAGAAAAAACAGTCTTGATGAATTAGCTCTAAATTTAACTTCAGGTAAAAAAGATAATCCTGTTAATCGTAGAGAACGATTTAAAAATGAGTTTAAAAGAGCAAAAGAAGCAGGAGCTAAAATGGTTCTTTTAATTGAAAATGCTACTCAAGAAGATATAAAAGAGCATAATTACCGTTCTAAGCTTCATCCGAATGCTTTTATTGGTTCACTAAATTCTTGGTATAAGAAAGGATATATTGACAATATTTTCTTTTGTCAAGACAAGAATGATGCAGGATGGGCAATGTTAAAAATCTTCCATAATTTTCTTAAAGAGTTGACAAAATAGAGTCAACGTAATATAATAGATGTAGTAAGAAAAATATTAAACTTATGGGAGGCAGATTATGAAAGATTTTTTTACAGAAAGTGAAATTGAAAGAATTAATGAATTAGAAGATGTTGGAGATATTCCAGCATGGCTTTTAATTCAAGAACCAAAAGGACAACTATGTTATATAGATTTGTCCGAACCAGATATATTTTAAAACTAACATAAAGGAGATAAAAGCAATGGGAAAAGATCAAGAATTAATTAGAAATTGCCAAATAAAAAGCTGTAAACATAATAATGGTAAAGGATCATGTAACCTTGAACCCGGTGAAGATTGCACAGAAGCCACTGTAGTTGAAAACAATAAAATAGTAACAGATAGAAAAAACAAAAAAGGTAAAAAGTGGTATGAACTAGACTAATTTAAGAGGGGATTATCCCCTCTTATTTTTTATATAAATTAAATTCAAAAAAATTAGAAAGGAAATAATTAGCAAATGGAATGTATATACAAAGATAAAAATTGTTACTTTTACAATGACAAAAAATGTAATAGAAATTTCTCTCAAAAATGCTTGAAGGAAATTGATCATACTAAAAAAATACAAAAAGATGCAAAAAATTATTGGGACAGATTAAGAAAAAAATAATTATTTGCTAATTAAAAAAAATAATTGCTAGGTATAAATATTTTAACTTAGCAATTATTTTTTTTGCTAAATTAAAACTTGCTAAGTTAAAATATTTATTGAATTGCTAACTTAAAAACTTGCTAAATTTAATGTTGCTAAGTTAAATTTGCTAACTTAAAAACTTGCTAACTTAAAAATTGCTAGGTACAAAAAAACCTTGCTAAACAAGTATTAATCATATTAGCAAAGTTTTTTTTGTTTTTAGCAACATTAAAAATAAAGGAAAGTAAAATTCACAAAATACATTTTTTAGAAGTTTTAAACTTAGCAATTTTAATTTAGCAACTTCTAATTTTTATTATATATTATATTTAGCAAAAACAAAAAGAACTATTTTTTTACAGTTCTTTTTGCTAAGTGATAATTTTAAATTAATATATTTTTCAAATTTTGCTAAGTAAAAAGTATTATAATAATTATTGTATCATATACAAATAAATTTAATTTGTTATATTTGTTTACCCATAGGAAATGGATCTGAATTTTATTGATGATCTATTTCCTTATTTTTGATATCTTTTTTTCTGAGATATCGAACCAGCAATATTTTTATTATTTAAATCTTTAAAAAATAATTCTTTATTGGATAAAGAAAACCTTATCTTATAGCCATAATTACCATCAAAAAATATAAATGCTCTTTTTTCATTCCATAGAACAACTGTTAATTGTGAAGTCATAGCAGAGCCACCAATTCCTTCATGTCCTCCGCTTGTATTGCCCCATATCTGAATAAATGATTCTAGCTGAAACCCTTCATTTGGTTGATCTATTAATTGTGGTAATCTATCGTAAATACTTAAGAAAATCCTTGCTATTCTAGGCATATCATAATATCTATATTTCATCATATTCATTCCCCTTTAAACCTCTTTATAAATTTTATCTATTTCAACAACTTCAATCCTATTTTGCAAGCCAATATTTGAGATATCGGCTCTTATTTTATGTGCTTCTAAGTTGTTTATTGAACAAAAAACATTTAACATTGATTCAATGTCTAAAAGATCATTTAAAGAATAAATCACGATATAACATTTATCATCTTGTCTTATATGATTCATTTCTGAAAACTGTAAAAAATGTTTGGTGTTCTTTTTATCCCAATTAAATTCAAAAACCATCCATTCAAGTTTTTGATATTTATTTGACATAATTCTTGTTTCTAGAAATTGTTTTTCTTCAATTTCTTTTTGGCAATCAGTACACAATCCTAATTTATTTGTTATATGTACTCTATGACAATATGTGCATTTTATTCTTTTTTTCATTGTTTTATTCCTCCATAATTTTAAAATTTTTAAATTCTTTTTAAGTTCTTTTTTTAATTGATAATTATTCATCAATATCAATCTCCAAGCTGAATAACCTCGTTATATTTTCTGGCTTATGTCCGTCATATTCTGGGGCGTTTTTTAGAGTTTTTATTGTTAAGAAGTAATTCCAGTATTTAATATTATAATGATAAGTATATTGTCCATCTGGTGTATTAATTCCAACTATGAACATATCATCAAACATTGTATTATCATGATGGAATAAACTTTTCCAAGCTTTATTTCTATATTTTCGACATATGATTGAAAATAAAATCATTCTATGAAAGTACAATTCCTTAAATGAATGGTAGCCATCTGATATTCTGTTAGTATAATTATTTTTGCTTTTAAATGTAAAATTACAATGATTACATTGAAAAACATTATCACCTAAAGAACAATTCAATTGTGAATCAAGTTCTAAGCATTCAGGACAGATTACAACTTCTATATCATTTATCATTAGTAAATTTCCCCTTTCTTTTTTCTTGTCTTATTTTATGTACGAGGTAATCCTCAAAACCTCTATCCCTCTTAATAATCTCAGGGATAATATTAATTTCTTTTTCATAAGGCGAATTCCTTTCTTGAATATTTCCAATTTCAACTGTTTTTAATTGTTCAAAATCATTAATAAATTGATCTAACTTTTCTTTTAAAAATCTAAAAGCATCTTGTTTTGTAATGCCTGCAATAGTAATTCCAATATTAGAAATCCTCATATAATGTGTTTCATTTTCACTATCTTTGTTATCGATCCAGTATTCAATATACATTTAAAAATATCCTCTCTTTTTCTTAGTTTTAAAAATCTATTTTAATTTTTTTTTAAGATTTTTATTGATATCCAATTGACTAATAACAATAAATTTCCCTTCTTTTGCAGCTTCCCATTGTTGCCTTAACTTGCTATTTTCATATAGTTGATTTAAGGCAATGTTAAGTTTATCAACTTCAAATTTTTTTGAATCAACTTTTATTTCATAGTCTTTTGTCAATTGACCTGAAAAGAAAAAGTTGATTAGTTTTGCATCTTCATTAATTTGCTTTAATTTTATATAGTTCATATTTTCACCTCTTTCATTTTTATAATAGTTGGTAGCCAATGTGGTTCTTCATATTGAATGGCTTTTCTAGCTAATGGATATTTAATTATTTTTCCATCTGCCATATATACTATGACATTACATTCATTAAATTCTATTTTATCTTCTTTTCTAAGTTCGATTATTGCACGTGAAAAGTCGTCGGACATATTCAGCCAATAATATATATTTTTATATTTTGATGATCCAATAATATGATCCCCATTATAGTCAATACTATTATCATCCAACATATTTTCTATTTGTGCGAAGCTTATACCTTCGCTTCTTTCTTTTAATAAATTTAATATCATTGCTTTCATTGTTTCTTTCATTGTTTTTATCCTTCCTTTTTTTAGAATTTAGGCGGCAGTGGTAGATCATTATCACCTAATTCATTTATGATTCCTTCAGGCGTCATATCATCCCAAAGAGTTTTATTTGTATTTTTAGTTAATATAGAAGTATTAACTATTATTCGCTTTTTTAAATCATTATCTATTCTTGCGTTTTTATATTCAATTAAATTTCTATCAATTAAAGATTTTTTATCATTCCAGTTAAAACCCTTTTTTTCTAAGTATTCTTTTAATGGATTTAAAATAAAATATATTTGATCTTCCCTTACTGCTCCATAACAATAATTACATTTAAATTCTTTTCCAGTAACTTTGAAAGCATTTTCATTGATATCATAAAATTCCATTATTGTACGTAACATTTTTATATCGGAGTCTAAATTTTCAATATCTTGTAATTTTTTAACAAATATTTTACCTAATTTAATTGAGTAATTAATATCATCAATATCAAAAAATAATTTTCTATAAATATAATTTGCTAAGCTTATAGAAGCTATCATATATAAATGTTGCTTATTTTTATTTTTATCATATATGTTGTTTAAGATTTCTTGATATATATTATTTAGAATTGGTTTTAATTTAATTACTTCCTGTATGTATAATTCGCCTAATTGCCCATAATTATTTTTAATGAATAGATAATTATCTCTTGCAAATTCTTCCTTTGAAAAGTCATCTAAATTTTTAAGGTTTTTTGGTACACAATCAACCGATAAACATATTACTCGATTTATTTCACCTTCTTTGTTTGAATCCTTTTCCATTGAATGTTCTGAAGTACACGACATTATAGTTCTCCATGTCACTGACTCCATTATTTGTGCATTTTTATTTAATCTTTGTCTGCCACTTTCATTCCCTACTCCATAAATATCTATTGTTTCTTCCTTTATTTCATCAATATAAAATGGCAGGTTGTGAAATTTAGCTAATTTCTCCATTAATACAAGTTTTGTGTGTCCACCTGAAGAACTTAATTTTTCAGGATCACCAAAACAAGCTATTCCAAATTTATTTGCTAATGATTTAAAAGTACCTGATTTTCCATAATAATTTATGGAAAAACTTCTTATCCCTATAATATCGATAAGTGGTGCAGCAAATTTCTCAGATATTATAAAGTCACTATCATAATTATCATTAATAAAATTTTTTAATTTGTTAATAAATTTATTAATTTCCCCTTTGGGCTGGAAGGCTTTTATGGTATTTTTTAAATATTTGCTTGTATCTCCTGTAAAATCAATATTTAATTTATCTGAATATGGAAAAAATTCTGTATTATTTTCATTCCATCCCATGTATGGAATAGTTATTTTATCTGGAATTTCATTTTCTGAACTTATTCGAGTAAATAATGTAGTTAAATCTTTTTTAAATTCTTCATTTGTATTGACTGCCAATGAATTCATTAAAAAACTTACACATAATCCCCATTTTCCTATAGTTTCAGCCGAACATAATTCAATCCTTGACTCTTTTGTTACTGGATCAAAACTTTCAATTTCAAATTGATAAATATCATGATATTTACTGTAAACCTTTGATTTAATAAAGAGCCATTTATCTGATATTCTAACATAATAAATATAAGTATTTTTAGGAGTAACCTTTTCTTTTTTAACCAATATTCCTAAATTATCATAAATAAAACCATCTGGAATTATTGAATCGTTTAATGTTATTTTTATGATAGATTCTCTATTGTATATATTTTTTATTGTATTCTTAATATATTCTCTTTCGTCTGCTGTGATCTCTTTATTTATATATACGATTACTACTTTTTCTTTTAAAGTAACATTATATAAACCCTTAATGTTATCGAATTCTAAATAAACTTTTTCATCTCCTAATCTAATAGAATTTATACGTTTATTTAAAATTGTAATTAGGGAGATTACATTTTTTGCAACAATTTTAATCATACGAAATCTCCTTTACGTGGATTTTGTACTGTTTTCTATTGATTCAACAGGCTCTATTATTAATTTATTATCTTCGATAGTTATCGAAATAAATTCTTTAATATCAACTAAGTCTCGTATATCTTTTGACAAAACAATACACTTAGATCCACTTGAACCATATACAGATATTTTTTTAATTAATGCCATTTCAAACCTCCAAAATTATAATAGTCTTTTATGCTTTATCTAACTTATAGTATACTACAAGTAAGCAAAAAATCAAGAATTTTTTAGTGTTTATTTTTTGGCAACACTTGTATCTTATAAATAATCACGTTTTAAATTTGGTAACACTTGTATCTTACTAATAATCACGTTTTAAACTCAATGTTACTTTTTTTTTGAAAAAAGTAACATTCGGTAACGGAAAAAGTAACATCAAAAATTTAGTGATATTCTGCTTTTATTATATATATATATATATAGTTACCTAATATAATAATATATATATATATATATATAGAAAAAGTAATTCAAATTATTAACATATAACATATACATATGTATATATAATTATATATATAAAAATATATAATAGCTTATAAAAAATAAAATTTGGTAACAAATCGCTGTAACTTAGACTATTACTAAGCTAGAGGCGTTACCACTATCAAGTAACACAAGTAACTTGATTCTTGTAATAAGCATTATAAGCAAATTACAAGATGTTACTAAAAAAGTAACGTTATTTTATTACAGGTAACATGTATATATATGTTTTATCATTTGTCAATTAAAAGGAATTTGTTGCATTATGTAACTGGCATGTAACTAGAATAAAAATTGATGTTATCCTCAGAACTAAAAAGATAACATCAATTTTAAATTAGTTTGGTTTGGTAGGGTTTGTTTTAATAGATTCTTTGATTTGATTCCACTTTTCAGAATTATTTATCTCAAATCTTGTTTTTCCTCTTTTTTTAATGTAATTTTCTTCGAGTGCTTTTGTTAATAATTCTTTCTTTTTTCTCTCTGATAATTTTAAAGATTTTATTATTGTACTGCTTGCTGGAATCAAATTATTTTCCTGTTTATTTTCCAGCAAGAATTTTAAAAGTAAAAAGTAGTTATCCCCATGTTTAATTTGAGGTTTTTCTATAGAATTATTATCATTTTGTACTAATTTTTTAATGTCTATAACTTGCGTTTTTACTGGGCTAGGAACAGTTTTTAAATGATTGTACCAATCAAAGGCTTGTACTAACTTTTCGTCATAACCTTTGTTAAACTTGTTAACTATTCTTTGGAATAAATTATAGTGTTTAGTTTTCTTTTTTTCCAGTATATTTATAAGTACTTTTTCATTTTTTAGAACATGTTTTAAATCATCATAAATTTTATTATGTTTTGAGTCTACTAAAAAAGCTTTATAGATATTGGAAGTTTTATTCCAGATATTAGTTTTGAATTCCCCAGGTTTTAATTTTTCGGTGTCTGGAACTTTAGTCATTCGCTGGGTTTCTTTTGTTGAAATACAGAAAGATATCGCCTTTTGAAATATAGCTCTAAAATCTGTATTTATTTGTTCTCCGCTCGGTCTTTGAGTAGCTCCGACAATATATATCCCGGCGGCTCTCGCTTTTTGACCGATTTGTAATAGTTGTGTTTCCTCTTCTGATCGACCCTTACTTGATGAATTTAACTTTATTTCAGCTAATTCATCAATTATCAGAAAAATTTCCGACATGTTTTCGGTATTTTTTTTATTATTATAATCAAAATAATTCTTGCAATTTTCGGTTTTCCTTATCTTTTGTAATCTATCGATCATGATTTCATTTATTTTATTTATTATGCTGCATAGCTCTTTTGTGTTGCTAACTACTATTGTATTTCTAAAATTATCATAATCGCTCAACTCTACTCCTTCTTTTAGATCGACCATAATAAACATAATATTATTGTTTAAGATCATTAATGATTGTATTATGACGTTTGTTAAAACGGATTTTCCTCCACCGGGTTCACCTGCGATAAACAAATTTTTTACTTTTGCAAAGTCAATTATTACAATGTTTTCTTTTTCATCAACTCCAATAACTGCTGGAATTGATTTATTTTTTATTTCTTTTTCATCTATTTTATTTATATATTCTTGAAAAGGATAACAATCCTTAAATTTTGTTTCTTTTGAAAAATATAGATCAATATACCTAAGATTCTTTTGTTGATTTTTTATAAAAGATATCTTTCTATTAAAGAATAATTCAAATTTGCTTTTAGATTTAATAATATCTTCAATAGTTAATTCGTTTGATATTATTGTTATTTTTTCATTATCAATATAAACAACCTCTAATTTATTATCAAAAAATTCATTCGATAATCTCTTATATTTTTGCTTAATTTTAAGCGTTTTAATGTTTTGCTTAGAATTATGCAACATTAAAATAAATCCCTTTAAAGTGAAAAAAAAGATTAATTTAACCCATGCTATATTTAAATATGATAAAATTAAAATAATACTTAGGGATACAAAGTTTATAATTTTAATCTTCTTTCTATTTTTAAATAGTATACATTGATCAGAAGAGGTAAAACCTTTAATGGTAGCTCTAAATATAAATTTTAGAGCTACCATTAGGTATTTAAATAAGTATTTAATTATAATAGTGCTTAATTTTTTTTTAGGCTTATTTTTTTTATTTAAAATTTTCAATTTTATCAGATCCCTTCATATATCATAAAAAATAATTTTCCACCTATTTCTTGAATTAAATTTGGATTAAAAGCCAAATAGCTTAAAATTGCTATCAACAGAAATGTTAAAACTGCTGATAAAAATTTAAATTTTGAGTTTATGACGTACCAAGCTATTGCCACGACTCCTAGAACAGCAATACATAGTGAAATAGACCCTGTTAAACTATTAATTAAGTTCTCTATTACATTTGAAAATAACATTTAATTTCCCTCCCTAAAGTAATATGTTTCTTTATTCCTATATGCATGCCCACCTCTGAAATATATTGTTTCTATTTCTTCAGTTCTTGAGGTTTTTATAATTCTTTTCTCAAGTTTATCTATATCTTGTTGATCATTAAATTCATCAACTGGAATATTATTTTCTTGAACTGCAGGCAAAGAATTTTCTTTAACTGACATTTTTTCTTCTTTTTCTTGGTTAATCATTCCTAGAATATATAAATAAGCAGGAATGGCAAGATAAAAACAAAAATAATATGCTGGATTTTTTTCAGTTTGTAAAACATTGTAAATGTTATACATAAATATAATTATTACAACTAAAAATATTATTTTAACTAATTTTGGTCTTAACATTAAACTTTTAAGGCCATTAAATAAATTTTTCATTATATTTTATCCTTTCTTTATTTTTATATTTGAATATCGTATAATTCTTTCAATCCAAATATAATACATTTTTTTACAATAGTGTTTTTACTATCGCCGACCTTATTATTATTTGCAGCTTTTTCAATTGCTTCAATGATATCTTTTGTTAATAAATAAGTTCGAGCTTCTTTTTTATTATTTCTCATTTTAGCCTCCAAAAATCATTTAATATAATTCTACCATAGTTACAATAATAATGGAATAAAAACTATTGCAAAATTAATTATATATAATTGCATAAATCATAAATCTTATTGACAAAATAGAATCAACGTAATATAATAGAGGCTGTAGTATTTAAACCAGAATATAATTAAATTTCAATTTAATCATATTCTGTCTCCTTATAAGGTATATTTAGCTAGAGCGACCAGCTAAATATTAAGTAAGTTAATAATAATAATGCGAATTGTTTAAAAGATACATAAAAATGTATCTTTTTTTTTATTCTTATTGACAAAATAGATTCCATGTAATATAATAGAGTCATAGAGAAAAACAAAAAAAACCTTAGGAGGCAGTTATGATTAGATTAACAAAGAAATTAGAAAACAAATATTTTATTGATAGTTTACAAGAAGAAAAAATATTAAATTGTGAAGATGGTTATAGATTAGTAACTATCAAAGTTTTTGATTGCTTAGAAGCTGAAGGAATAAAATTAAGTGAAATATTAGTTGATCTATATTCAGAGGAGGTAACAATGTATTTATATGATTATTCTTTTTACTGTGAAGAGGATCAATTTTTTGAATTCCAAGTCTGTATTGACGAGGAATATATAAAAGAATTCAATAAATTATATAGAGAATTTAAAAAATCAGTTGATGATTTATTAGAAACTGAAGAAGAAGAAGAAATCTTAAAAGCTGAAGAACAAATTATAGAAACTGAAGAAGATGTAATATTAGAAGAAGTTATAGAAGTAAAAGAAGAAGCTAAAAAAGAAACTAAATATCAAATAGGACAATATCTTTACAATTGTGGAGATATGGCGAACAATTCGGGATGGTATAAGATTACAAATGTAACAATTGACAAATTTGGAACATTCTATGACGTCGAAGAAATCGGCGGTAATAGAAAAAATACTTATAATGAAGCATATATAAGCGATGTCGATCGAATGAACGGATCGACAAGAATTGTAACAATGGAAGCTAAGATCAAGGCAACAAATGAATCATATGTTTATAATCAAGTAAAGCATTTACTTGATAAAGATCATGACGAAAGAATAGATATAGTTTCTAAAGATTATGAAGAAAGAATGAAATTAATTGAAAATGAAGATGAAGAAAATAAGGATGAATCAACTGAAGAAGTTAAAAAAGAAAATGCTAAATATCAAATTGGTCAAGTTCTTTATAAGTATGAGGACATGGCTATTAATGAAGGATGGTATAAAGTAGTTAATGTAACAATTGATAAATTTGGAATTTTTTCAAATATAACTATTAATAAATTAGCAATTTGTTATGATGTTGAAGAAATAGGAGGACATAGAGTTAATCGTTTTCCTGAATATGCTATAAGTGATATTGATAATATGTCAACTAAGATTGTTACTAAGGAAGCTAGGATCGAATCAACAAGTAAGACATATGTTAAAAATCAATTGACTGCTTTAATTCTAAAAGAAAAAAATGAAAAAGATCATGAAGAAAAAATAAAAGAAACTGAAGAAGTTAATAAAGAATGGTATCAAATCACAGATCATGAAGAAGAAGAAAAAAAAGAAATAATTAATAATTTAGTTGAAACTTGCAATGCTGGAATTAAAACAGAAAAAGAAATTAAGATTTATTTTAATAGATTAGCTAAAGATCAAAGAACAAAAGTTCTTAATAAATTTCAAAGAGAAAAGAAGGGTTTAGATATTAATTTATTTTATTACAGTACCTTTCTAAATGAAGAATTTTATTTATCTGAATTGCAAGAAATAAAATCAAAAATCGTTAAATATATAAATTTTCTTGATAGTTTTAAAAGTTCAATTATAGAAGAAGTTAACAATTATCAAGAACAAATAAAAAATTTCAAGAAAGAATCTAATTTCAAAATTTTAAAAGATGAAGATTTTAAAATAGTGAAATTAGATAGTGATACAACATTTGGAAATGGCAATCTTTGTTATATTGATGAATATACTTTATATCATAAAGACCTTGGATATGCTTCAATGAATGGAAAAACTCCATATATTCCCGAAGGTGGAAGGGTTGCTTTAAATGACTTAATAAATAAAAAGATTATTGACTCAATCCCTCACTGGATTAAATCAACAAATTTTTTCAAGTATACATATAGATCAAGAGGGTTTTCTCCTTCTTGTCAGCCTATGAATGGATTAATAAATCATGAGAATCAAAAAGAATATAAGTTTGAAGTTTTGACTTATAATCGGAAGCTAACTTGTAAAGAGTTAGCGGAATTTGAATTAATTGATTTAAATGAATAGGGGATAAAATCCCCTCTTAGGAGGATATTATGAAAATAAATATTATTTCAACTTGTGAGACACCGAAAGAATATATTGAAATTATTGAAAAATATGCAAAAATTATAAATGTTAATTATGATGATGGCGAATTTCATGATGAATATATTATTGAAATTGAAATTCCAAATAATATTTATATCTTATTTAAGTTATATGATGATATAAAAAAATATAATAAAAATTCTCTATTTGAAGGACTTTTGTTACATAAATTACATAAAAACAAAAATCAAAATGAATATTTCATTGAAATATATGATGGATATCGAGAATAATAAAAAAATGGGAGGACTTATACAATGAAAAGAAAATTAAGAATGTTTAAAGAAGAAAAGAGAATAGAAAAGGTAGCTTTGTTAGCTGCCGAATTGTTAGAAAAAACAGAAGGAAAAATAAATGTTCAACATTTAAAACAAGCTGTTAAAAAGCTTGACGTTTGGAAGGATTATCAAATTCAAACTTGTACTACAGCAAAAGGGTTTAATGAATACTGTAGGTTAAATAATATAACCCATGAACATTCATGGGCAGGCGAGGATGGTTGTCGTGAAACCGGAGAAATTCTATATGGACCTAATATTGTATTTGGAAAATATATTGATAAATACTATTCAGACAATGGCAATATTACATATTCAGAAAATAATAAATCGGATGCAGAATTTGATATAAATTCAATTCATATAGTTCTTATTAAAAGTAATTCATGGAATCAATGGTCTGGGCAGCATAATTATGATGATTATGAATATAAATTAATTTGTTACTTGCCTAAAAACAAACCATATAAACCAAATAGAAAAGCGGAGCAATTTATAAAAATCTTTGGAGGTTTTTAAATGTTAAGAATAAGTTTTAAATTGGATGAAGTTACTGGATATACTACATTAAGATTTTCAAAAAAATTATATAAAGAATCTTTTATTAAATTTTTAAAGGAAAAAGAAGATTTTGAATTTTTAGAAAAAAATAGAATTAACTGTGTTTTCAAATATCGTGGAAGTGTTGAAAATGCAGAATTCAACTTTAATATCCATTATGTAACCTTTAAAAATTTAAATAATAGAATTTCAATGGAAAGGAATAAAAGCTATGAATAAAACAATGAAATATCATGATACTTTTATAAAATTTTGGATTATAAAAAGAATTAATAAAAAAATACATAAAGTAGGATTTAAATTTTCACAAATGAAAATTTGTTTATTGAAGTTTATAGGTTTTTGGTATTGTGGCGATTGTAATAAATATCATAGTCCTAGAGTTATGAATTTCAATCCAGATGAAGAATTTACAGATGGATCATGTGATCCAAAATATCTTGAAAAGCTTGAAAAAGCGAAGATATAAAAAAGGCTGATATTATCAGCCCTGAAAAGTAGTAATAATTATAAATTTTTTAAAACATATATATTATATCATTTTGTCCTAAATACAACTAGGGCAAAATGATAAATAAAGTGAGGTTGATAATATGACAATGAAAAAGAAAGAATACTACGATAATACGAAAACAAAGAGTCTTGAAAAAGCTCTAAAAATGTTAAAAATATTGAAAGAAGAAGGAAGAAAAAAAGCTCCTGAACTTGCAAATAGATTAGGGATTAATAATAAAAGATCAATTTATTATTACAAGCGGACATTACAAATTTTAGGTCATAAAATTGAGACTTATGGCGGCTATGACGGTGGATATGAACTCGTTGAGCCTGAAAGATTGTCGGAATCAGAGCTGGATTTTATTGCTGAAAAAATTAGCAATGAAAAATTAATGAAAAAAATTGAAAGAATTAATAAAAGATAATAGGGGGAATTTGGAAATGAATAAATATACAAATAATCAAGTTTTGAAAATAACATTAATAATTATAGGTGGAATATTTTTTCTCAGTTTTTTGACATGTTTAGGTGTTGGAGGGTTTCTTTTAAGTGATGATTCCCAAAATGATAAAACAGAAAATAAAATTGTAACTAAAGATAAGGTTAAAAAGAAGAATAATGATAATAAGAATAAATCTAATTTAGCAAAAGACAAAATAAAAAATAAAAAAACTTTATCTCCTGAAGATAAAATAAAAAGGAAATCGACTGAAATTGTAACACCAAAACCAACTAAAAAGCCAAAACCAACTAAAAAAATTAATAATCTTGATGCACAATTAGCAATACAATTAGCAATACTTCGAGAAAATTTTGGAGGTATCGCAGATATAACATATAAAAAATCAATTAAAACAATAGAAATATTACCAACTGATAAGTCATTCATGATCGAAGTTATGCAAGCCCATGAAGGAAATAGCACAAAATTAGCAGTTTGGAAAGAACTAAAAGAAAATATAAAGTTGATATCTACAAAGATAGAAAATAAGGAAATTATGTTAGTAATACCAAATAACTTGAATAAAGAAAACTATATATTGATCGTTAATAACGGTGTAGTATTATATGACTTTGTAAAGGAGTGATTAAGTGTATAATGATATTGTAAATAGTTATAATAGATATATTGAGGGAAAAGAGATAGAAGAACAAAACAAAAGAGAAAAGATAATTCAATCTAATAATAAAAGTTCTGATGAAAATAAATTTAGAGAAAATTTAAAAAAGGTAAAGGAGAATTTAAGAAATGTTTAATAATTTTAAAAAAGAAAAAAATTCGGCAAAAAAAAGTATTATAAGTATGTTGGAAACTATTAAGGAAGCTTTAGAAACTGTAGAATTAAAGTCTGAAGTAATTCTAGTTAATGAAATTATTGATAATATTAATGATTCGATTAATGAAAATCATGATGCTAAAACTTATAAAAAACCATGTTATATTGGTATAGATTATTCTACTAATCCTAAAGATGATGATTCTATTATTATTAATAATAATAGAGGTCAGATTAATAAGGTAACTGGCACTGGTAATATTAATGCTAATCAAATAATAAAATATCGTAAAAAATTTAAAATTTGATATGTATTTAAAATGTACCGTAAGAGGTAGAAATCCAATTTATTCAATTATAGATAATAATAAAATTATAGCTGATGTATTTATTAGAAATAGGGATATTGAAAAGATAAATATATCAAAAAATTATTTATCTTTTCAAGAGATAGAAGAAATATATAAATTAATTTCTAATTATAAGAAAACATTAAATAAATAAAATATATTAAGGAAGCTTAGAAATTCTAAGCTTCCTTTTGTTTTGTTCAATATTTATAGTACAATATACTTAAAAGTAGAGGAGATGATGTCTTGAAAATTAAAAAGTTATCAATGAGCGAATTAATCAATGCTGAATATAACCCAAGAAAAGATTTAAAAGAAAATGATCCAGAATATCAAAAGATCAAGAAAAGTATTGATGAATTTGGTTATGTTGAGCCTATTATCGTCAATGAAAATTGTGAAAATAATAAGTATAGAATAATTGGAGGTCATCAAAGAGTAAAAGTATTAAATGATTTAGGTTATACCGATATTGATTGTGTTGTTGTTGGTCTTGATGAAACAAAAGAAAAAGCTTTAAATGTAGCACTCAACAAAATATCTGGTGAATGGGATAATCAGAAACTATATGAAATTTTAAAAGATTTCAATGATGACGATTTTCTTTTAACTGGATTCGATAATCAAGAATTTAAAGATTTAGAAGAAGAATTTAAAAATTTTGAAAATAATAATAATTCTTCGGGATCTGGTAGTAATGAAAATGATGAAAATAGATATACTGATAAAATTGCATCGCCAGAATATACGCCTAAAATGGATGAAGCTCCACCAATTAATGACTTAGTTAATGTTGATAGAACAAAAGAATTAATTAATAAAATTAATAAAAGTAATATTGATCAAGATTTAAAAGACTTTTTAACCCTTGCCTCAAATAGATTTTTAACTTTTAATTATGAAAATATCGCAGAATTTTATTGTCATCAAAATAAAGAGACTCAAGAATTAATGGAAGATTTAGCTTTAATTATAATTGATTATGAAAAAGCTATCGCTAATGGACTTGTTGATTTTTCAAAAAAAATAAATGAATTAAGGGAAGATGAATTAAATAATAATGAAGTTGAAGGACCATTTGGAGAGGGTGATTTTAATTGAGAAAAGATTTTTGTATTTTTATTTTAAGTCATGGGCGAGCTGATAAAATACATACGATTGATATGTTAAATAATCTTGGTTATTCTGGTACATGGTTTATATTGATCGACAATGAAGATGAAACAGTCGATCAATATTTTGAGAAATATGGAACCGAAAAAGTTTTAATGTTCGATAAAAAAGAAGCATGTAAAAAGACTGATCAAGGAGATAATTTTAATCATAGAAAAACTGTCGTATCAGCAAGAAATATCTGTTTTGATATCGCTAAAGAAAAAGGATATAAATACTTCATGGAGCTTGATGATGATTATAAATCAATGAATTATCGATTTAATAAGAATTTAGATTATAAACATACAAAAATTAGAATCCCAATATTAGATAATATTATTGATGAAATGATTAAATTTCTTGAATATAACAAAGATATTCTAACCGTTACATTCGCTCAAGGTGGGGATTATATTGGGGGAACAAATAACCCAATGGGAGCAGCTATAAGATTAAAAAGAAAAGCTATGAATAGCTTTATATGTAGTGTAGACAGAAAGTTTAGTTTTTTAGGAAATGTAAATGAAGATACAACAACCTATGTAAAATTAGGACAAGAAGGTAAAATTTTTGTAATGCTTAATCATATCGCACTAGAACAAATACAAACCCAAAAACAATCAGGAGGAATGACAACTATATATTTAGAACAAGGAACATATGTTAAAAGTTTTTATACTGTAATGTATTGTCCATCATGTGTAAAAATTTCTATGATAATAAATAATGATTCAAAAAGAATACATCATAAAATCAAGTGGAAAAATGCCGTTCCATGTATATTAAACGAGAAATTTAAAAAGAGTTGATATTATGTCAAAAGTCAAAAAAGCAGGAAGAAAAAATGCATATGATACAATAATTTATCCTCAATTAAATCAAATTAAGTTTTGGCTTAATGAAGGTTATTCGCACCAGCAAATTTATAAAATGTTGGGAGTAAGTGAAGCAACTTTCTATAAATATTCTACATTAAAAACAGAGTTTAAAGAGGTGCTAAAGAACAGCAAACAACAATTAGAAATCAAACTAACAGAAGCATTATATAAAGAAAGTACAGGCTTTGAACATACTGAAGTACAAACAGAATTAGAAGAAGATGTACTAATTGATAATGATGGTAAAGAAAAAGTAATAAAAAGAAAAAAGAAACAAAAAAAAATTAAAAAATTTCATAGAGGTAATATTAATGCTTTAATTTTTGCTTTATGTAATAGATTTCCTACTAAATGGAAAAGAGTCGATCAAGAAATCATTGAAGAATTTGAAAAAAATAGAGTTAAACTTAATATTACAGATGAATTTATTAAAAATGCTTTTAAAGCTCTATATCCTGCGATTGATGATGCCGACTATGAACAATTAGAAAAAGAAATAAAGGAGGGAGAAAGCAAAGATGCAGAAAACAAAGAAGAAGAATAAAAAAACAATAATCGAATATTGTGATCTTGCTTCTTTTGCTGTTATCAATTCCCTTTATAATCGAAAAGAATCATTGCCTAACTTTTCAAATATTATTGATATTGATGAATCATTCGCCGGAAAAGCTCCAAGATCAAAAGAACATTTGGCTCTTTATTGTGCCACAGTATTAAATAATAAATTTCCTTATCCTCAATCTACAAATGAATATTGTGTAAAAAATGGGCATAAATCTCCATTGGATGCATTATGGGGAGCTTACTCAGAAGAAGATTCTTTTGCCATTTGGTATGCAATGAGAGGATCAGGAAAGACAAGAGATTTAGCAATTCTTGGATGGTTAGAAAGTGTTTTCAAGCCTCATTGCTGGACAACTGTATTAGGGGGAAGCTTAGAACAGTCAATAAAAGCGGTTGCCTATACTAATGAATTATGGAATATGCCAACGGTAGCTCATTTAAGAAATAAACTTTTAGTTAATGGTCAAGTAGCTGGAAGAGGTTTTAAAACTACTCATGGATCACAATTTCAAGCTTTGGCAGCTTCTACAAAATCAATAAGAGGTCCCCATCCTCAAAAATTAAGGTTAGATGAAGTTGACGAAATGGAAGAAAAAATATATTTGGGAGCTTTAGGACAGCCTAAGTCAAATTATGGAATACTTGATAATGTAATAATTTCTAGCACTTTACATAATGCTTTTGGATTAATGTCTGAAATCATTGATAATAGAGAAGAAATTGGAGCTAAATTATATGCTTGGTGCATCAATGAAGTTTTAACACCAAGAGGATTTTGGACACAAGCAGAATTTGAAAGAAAAGTAAAACAATGCACTAAGGCAATGCTTGAAGCTGAATATTTACTAAAAAGACCTAAAGTAGGGGAAACAATTTTTGAATTTGATAGTATAGATAGGGCATATGTCAGAGGAAGAAATGATATATTTGAGCCTAAAGTATTTACTGAGGCTGGAATTGACTGGGGATATAGTTTTACAGCTTTTTCTTTAATTCAAGACCCTAGAGAAGTTTTTAGAAATAATATAACTAAATATTGGGAATATGTCGAATTAAAAGAAAGATGTAAGGCAATAGCTGAATTATGTATTAAATATAATGTAATAGCGGTTTATTGTGATAGTAACCCTAAAGATAGTAATATTACATTACAAAAAACTTTTAGGGAATTAAGATGTCCAACTAAAGTTATTCCAGTATCTTTTAATAAGTGGAAAGGTATTGGCATAAATGTATTAAGATTTTTATTAGAAAGAAATAAACTAAATATTACTAATAAAACAGCTCAAGAAAAAATGAAAAAGTATCATTATAAAAACCCAGAACTAGGGCAAATAGCAAAGATTGATGACCATATACCAGATAGTTTGATTGCTTGGGCTACAAGTAGATATAAGATTTTAGGCATTTAACTTTAACTATTGACGTCATAAAGTAAATACCCTATGATACAATTGAGGTGATTTTATGAATAATTTATTAAATGTAAAAAATGAAACTGTTTATGTTTCAACAAAAATTTTAGCTCAAGAATTAAATAGGGAACATAGAAATATTTATAGGCTTGTAAATACTTACAAAAAAGAATTAGAAATGTTGGGGGTTTTGCGATTTGAAATCGCAAAACATAATGATACAAATTTGGAAAAAGGTGGAGCTCCGTCAAAAATTTATTATCTTAATGAAGAACAATATATTTTTTTAATAACTAATATGAGAACAAAAGCAAATGAATTTGATACTGTTATGAAAGCAAAAATGGAAATATCAAAACAATTTGTTCAAATGAAAAAATGGATACTTGAACAAAAGACACAAAAACAAAATCAGCAATATATTGAAACTAGAAATCAATCTAAAATAGGCAGAAGACAAGAAACTGATATTATAAAAATGTTTATAGAATATGCTAAAAAACAAGGAAGTAAATCAGCTGATAAATATTATATGATATTTTCAAAAATGGAAAATGCCGCTTTTTTTATGCTTAAGGAAAAGTTTAAGAATGTAAGAGAAATATTAAATATTCAGCAATTAAGTAAAATTATAATAGCTGATATGATTGTAAAACAGGCTATTATTGAAGGTATGGAAAAAGAAATACCTTATAAAGAAATTTTTCAGGAAGCTAAAAGAAAAGTTATTATTATGAGTAATAGTATTGGAGCAAAAGAAGTTATTCCAAATATGGAATTTAAACAAATAAAGGAGTGAATTAAATGTTTTTGAATGAAAAAGATAATTTTCCACCTAATCAATGTGACTATTGGTTCCTAAAATATGAGGAATGGGCAAGCTGGTATAGTGGCGATCCTGAACAATTATTAAGATTTTATACAAGATTAGCTTCGGGAAATGAGACAGCCCAAGAAAAATTTTGGGCAAGGTTAGAAACTGAAGAAAGAAAAGGTATAGTACATATGCCTTTAGCTGGGGATATTGCAAGCACTTCAGCGGATTTGTTATTTTCTGAAAGTCCAATCTTTAAGTATGATCAAAAAACAATTGCTGGGGAAAGAATAAAAGATATTATTGAAAAGAATGGATTTAATAGTATTTTATTAGAAAGTGCGGAAATATCGGCAGCAATCTCAGGTTGCGTATTAAAATTAGATATAGAAGCACAATTAGAAGGAGTTCCTTTAATTAATGTAATGAATCCAAAGCAATTTATTCCTACTTTTTGGAGAGGTAGACTATGGGAAATCTTGTTTTTTAGAGTAGTTAAAAAGACAGATAGTGGAAAAGTCTTTAGATTATTTGAGAATAGAAGAAGAAGTGGAAATTCTCTTTTAATTGAATACAAATTAAACGTTGGAACAGCTACAAAAGTAGGCAAAGAAATTGATCCAAATAGCATTAAAGAAACTGAAAATTTAAATTTAAAACCAGTTGAATATAAAAATATGGACGGTTTAGGCTGCGTATATGTACCAAATATGCGACCTAATAGACTTGTTTTGGGAAGTCCTTTAGGAATCAATGATTATTCAGACGATATTTCCTTACTTGATTCATTAGATTTTGCTTGGACTAGTTGGATGCGTGACATAGAACTAGGAATGGCACAAATATTTGTTGATGAGGAATTACTACAGAAAACAAGATCAGATGTAAACGGTACAACAACTTTTATAAATAATTTTAGTAAATTTCAAAAATCTTTCGTGAAGATGGATTTTACACAATGGAGAATGTCTGAAAATAATGTAAAACCTATAGAACAAGTACAATTTGAAATTAGAGTTGAAGAACATATGAAAACATGTTCAGAATTAACATGGCAAATAATTTCAAATTGTGGTTATTCTCCGCAAACATTCGGCTTGGGAGAATATGGAAATGCTCAAAGCGGTACCGCTTTAAAAATAAGAGAAAATAAGTCTCAGAAAACAAGATCAAAAAAAGAAAAATATTTCAAACCTGCAATTATAAGTTTATTACAACAGGCGCAAAATATTGACAAAGCAAGTGGATTATATTCAAATTATGAAAATCAACAAATATCATTGGAAATAGAAGATTCAATAATGACAGATAATAAAGAAACATCTGAAGTAATAAGAAATTTATATCAGGCAAAAGCTATTTCAAATTTTATGAAAGTAAAATTACAGCATCCAGATTGGACAGATGAAAAAATACAAGAAGAAGTTGACAAGATTAATGCAGATGAAGGAATTACAGGGGAAATGATTAAAACTGAGGTTTAAGAAAAAAATTCTTAAACCTTGTCTTTTATTTATTTTTATAATAAAATTTCCTTATTAGATTGGAGGAAAAAATGAAAAAAAATAATAATGATATTGTAAAATTCAAATGGGAAACTGATGAAGAATATAATTATAGAAATAATATTTTTGTATTTTCTGACAAATTAAATAAAATATTAAGTGACCTAGAAAATTTAGCCAAACAAAGCTTGCCGAATTATCAACCAATGCTAGATAAGATTAGAAGTAGTTATGGCAGATTTATTAAATTATTAGTTCCTGATTGTTATCAACCATTTCATGATCTATATAAAAGCGGACTTGAATATTATATGAAAGGACTAGTAATTTTAGTCAATACCTTCATTGATAAAAAAGAAAATAAACTTCCTGATAATGATAAAAATGTAATTGCTAAAATTACAAAAGCTGGCAATTTTTTTCATGCTGGCGATGCATATTTTCGAATAGCAAATACAAAAAACTTTGAACTATTCGAGGAACAACAAATAGAATATCATGAAAAGCAAAAAAATAAGGTGAAGAAATGAATATTGATAGATATGAAGATTACGGAAAAAATTTATATTTGTCTGCCCAGAATGTAGTTTTTGCAATGCTAATTGCTACAAAAAAATTACTAGAAAAAATAAATAATGATCCTGTAAATGTTGCTAATTATAAAAAAGCGTATATTGAAGAAGTTACAACAATTGCTAAGACATTCAATAAAGATTGGAAAAGTTGGGCAAATAAAGACTTAGCAAAAGCATATATCGCAGGAATAAACCATGCAAAAGCAGATTTAAAATATAATAATTTATCTGCATCAATTATAAAGAACATCAAAAATGGATCTTTTTTAATTGAAAGTCCACCACCAATTTCAATTCCAGCATTAAGCAGCGAGACTTTATCATTATTTAAGTCTCAAAACATATCGGAACATGTACCTTTCTATAAAACTTTTAGAGATGCAGCCTATTATAATTTAGATAAGCAACCAATTCAAATACTAAGAAAAGCTGAAGATATTTACAGAAATGCTAGTATTTTAGCAGGCGAAAAGTATTTCAAAGAAGGGGATATTTATACAAGAATAAAATATTCCCAAGAAATGATGGATCAACTGGCAAAACAAGGAATTCAAACTATAACTTATAAAAATGGAGCAAAATATTCAATAGATACCTATTGCGAAATGGTGGGGAGAACTGTCTCAGGTAGATGTTCTTTACAGGCTAATTTAAATAGATATGCTGAAGGAGGTTATACTTTAGTCGTTGTATCAAGTCATTTCAGAGCTTGTGAATTATGCACTCCTTATGAAGGAGTAACTTTAAGTATAGAACGCCATCCTGTTTATGAAAGCGTTGATGATGCAGAAACTCAAGGGCTTTTTCATCCTAACTGTAAACATGATGTAAGTCTATGGTTTGAAGGTAAAGAGCCATTGCCGCCACGAGTTGATCAAGCTGAACAGGCTTTAATTGATGAATATGGCTATAATGAAGCACAAAGAATTTCTTATAATGCTCAATTAAGACAAAGAGCAATAGAACGAAATATTCGCAATTGGAAAAGAAGATCAAAAGGGGCAATGGATAATAATATTAAAAATATTGCCGATAGAAAAGTTAAATACTGGCAAGCTCAACAAAGAGAACATTTAAAAGGGAATACATTCCTTAATAGAAACTATGCTAGAGAACAAATTGGGAAAGCTCATTAAATTATGAATAAAGATCAAGAATTAATTAAAAAAGCAATGATAAAGATGGGTTTTATTAATGAGAATGATTTTATATTTTTTATTAAAAAATATTGTTTATTACAAAATTTAGAAAAAAAATATGAAATTGAAAAAATTATTAATAGTATTGATGATATGCAAATCATAAAAGAAATACAAAAAATTATAAAAGAAAGGATAAAAGAATTAAATGAAAAATAAAAATGAAAATCTTAATGAAGCAAATTTATTATTAGCAAATGAAAATTTAAAAATTGTACTACCTTATATTGCAGAAAATCTAAAAGTATTTAAAAAATGTTTATTAGAAAAGAAAATATTTTCAGAAGAAGAAATTACAAAGATGTTAATCGAATATGAAAAAATAATTTTATTATCAGGAGATAAAAAGTGATGAATCAACCAAAAAAAAAGATAAAAGAAATAAATGATATTAATACTAATACAGAAGAAGGAAAATTATTCTTAATGGCTCTTTCTATAATAACTACAACTTTTGAATATTCAGACAAAACACCTGATCAGGTTATTAATGAATTATATGAAATGCACGAGGTGGTGCATGAAAAATAAAAACCTTAGAGAAAAATTATTAAATGCTAAAGAATCATTAAGAAGATCAATTAAAGAAAATTCTCAATTTAGCACAGCCGATCTATTAAATATTGTGGCTGATTTGATAGATTATACTTTAAATGATAATGATTTAGATGATAATAACAGCTTAATGGATATAAATATAATTAAAAAATTAATGCAGTTAGAAGAAGATAAGAAAAATTCAAGAACTGAAAAAGATAATTTTGAGTCAGAATTTAATAATTATCAAAAAAGATATCAATTAAATCAACTTCAAGATTTAATTAACAAATATAAAAAAGAAAAAGAATCTATGATTGATTCTTTAGATAATTTATTAAGTAATGTTATTTGTGATTTTGAAAATTTAAAAGGAGAAATTAATGAATAAGTTTTATAAGAAAGTCCTAATAACAGGTGGAACAGGAACACTTGGCAAAGAACTTACAAAACAATTATTAAATAGTGATAAACATATCAAAAAAATTTATATTTATTCTAGGGATGAATATAAACAATCAGAAATGAAAAAAGAATTTAAAAATCATCCAAAACTATCTTTTTTTATTGGTGATATAAGAGACAAAGATCGATTGTATAGAGCATTTAATGAAATTGATTATGTTATACATACAGCCGCTCAAAAGCATGTTCCTTCATGCGAATATAATCCTTTTGAAGCTGTCAAAACAAATGTTCTAGGATCAGCAAATATAATTGATGCTGCTATTGATAGAAAAGTTAAAAAAGTATTGGCAATTTCTACAGATAAAGCCGTAAATCCTATAAATTTATATGGTTGTACAAAAGCATGTATGGAAAAAATGTTTATTGATGGGAATAACTATTCTGGCAATAATGAAACGATATTTTCGATTGTACGCTACGGAAATGTTATTGGCTCTAGAGGATCAGTTATTCCTTTTTTCAAGAAAATAGCCAAAGAAGGTGGCAAGTTTCCTTTAACTGATAATGAAATGACTAGGTTTTGGACAACTATAGACAATGCTGCAAAATTTGTTTTATCTTCTTTAGAGATTATGGAAGGTCAAGAAATATTTATTCCTAAATTACCTACTTTAAAGATAATTGATTTAATAAAAGCTATAAAAGAAGATGCTGAAATAAAAGTTATAGGTTTAAGAAAAGGCGAAAAAATCCATGAAACATTAGTTAGTCATGAAGAATCAAGAAATATTGTGAATTACGATACATTTTACAAGCTTTATTATGGAAAACTACCAGAATTATGGATAAATCATAATCAATTTACATATGCAAGTAATACAAATACAAATATTTTAAGCATTGAAGAAATGAGGAAATTATTATGAATAGTAGGAAAATGACATATGAAGAATTAAAAATTGATCATATTGCAATGTCAAAAGAAAATGAAAATTTAAAAATTACTAATGAATTATTGATTGACAATATTAAACAATTAAGACTTGAAAAAAGTTATTTGCAAGAAGAATTAAATCAATTAAAAGAACAATTTAGCAAAGCAAAAGAAGCACAAGTGGAACGAAAAAAGGAGAACTTACTTAATTATGATCAAAATATTTAAATCAATTGAAAATAAAATTAAAGATTTAGGATTTGAATTAGTTTACAAATCAAATTTAGTTTTACAATTCGAGAGAGAAAATAAACAATTTAAGTATATTCAAGGAGTCGAATTGATAAGAAAAACTAATAGAATTCCAATAATACAAAGTTATCAAAAAGATAATGATACTATGGTTGGACTTACAATTGT
>Ga0307442_1000014_pt1 | contig 56582 bp, 53 predicted proteins | sample SalMarWE160430MG_FD_202143 | JGI IMG/M metagenome (GOLD analysis project Ga0307442, IMG submission 202143) | Salt marsh sediment microbial communities from the Plum Island Ecosystem LTER, Massachusetts, United States - WE1604-30 | ecosystem: Environmental > Aquatic > Marine > Intertidal zone >...
CTTGTGGATGTCAGGATTACTTAGTTCTGTCATTCATAATGCTCCGATTACGAAAATTTTCATTCCGATTGTTAATGACATTTCCACATCAGCAAATCAACGATCTTTATTTTCAGCGGTGTCAATAGGAGCAACCTTGGGAGAAAATTTGTCAACTATGGGAGATAATTTAGTTTTAATTTTAATGGTCAGATCGTATGGATACGAGTTGAACTTTTCTACTTTTATGAAATTAGGAATCACAATTACATTGATCGACTTGATCTCTTCTAGTGTTTATTTAGTTATGAAAGTGCTTGTTCAATTTTTCCTAATAGGAATTGTCATTTTAATAGGAATTGTAGTTTTTATATATTTTTATCCTAAAATTTTAAGCCTCATTAAATCCAGGTTGAATTTTTTAAATAAAAGAAAGAATTGATTAAAGATCTTGAAAAATCGTTCCAGAATACTAAATTGTGCTCACTATTCTTTGATTTTTTTAAAAAAAATTATACTAATTAGGCAAAGTAAGAAGGTTTTAAGCAAATTATTATCAACTTTTGAATTGTTAATCTTTTCTATAACCTAAATCCATCATCATGCCATAAACTATCCCTAACGCTATATTTTTGAAAATTGGATTGGTTTCGATTGGTAAGTCAGTACGAGGAGCTAAATAGGGCACGATTTTTTCAAACACGTATTTTGTTTCAGGTTTTTCAGCATAAAAATCTACAATTTTCTGTCGAAAGATCTTCATAAAGTTCTCATGCTCAACAAGAATCGAATGGACATTAGCAGCACCATTTATTACTCCAAAATGACCAAATCCAGCTTTATGCGCTCTTAACTTTTTCAGATTGTTAAGCGTGGTCATGTATTCATTATGGTTATAATAAATGGGCATGCTTGTTGGCATGGTAATTAATTTTGTGGAATGATAAATCGTGCCCACAGCTTCACCCCAAAAGATGAACTCAATTTCTCCATTTCGAATAAAAACGGGACTCACGTGATCTGGAGTGTGTCCTGGAGACTTAAAAATAACTAGTTGGACTTTCGAACCGTTTATCTCGAATTCATCAACAATGTCTATTCCTTTCAAATCAGAATTAAAGTTTGAGGATGGTTCAAAGAGGTAAAATGCCTTCTCTTCAATCTTTTCCATTTTGCCAGTTAAATTGCCATAAGTTCTTTTAGCTCGTGATAAATGGCTTTCAAAATCATTGAGAAGCATCTTGGTCTTCTGATTAGTTAAGATCTTCACATTGGGGCTATGCTTCTTTAACTCTTTATATAGTATATGTAGACCGCCATTATGATCAAAATGATGGTGGGATGTGACAAGATATTTAAAAGAAGAAAGTGGAATTTCTTGTTTCTTGCAGTATCTTAGAACTCTCTTAACATCTAAAGAAGAACCACAATCAAATAGGATTGTAGATCTATCAAACTCAGCAAGATAGACCGATAATCGCCTACTTGTCCCATAAGCATTGAGATCTATATGATGTAAATAATCGTTTAATTTCTTTGTTTCGAGCGTGATTGCTTCATTTTGCATGAGAACGTAAATTATGTGTAAAATAAGAATTATTTGATTATTTAATATATCTAATTGAAATTGCTTAATTCACAAAAAAGGTTAAATATAAGAAAAAAGTGAGTTATATTTCGAATTTCTGTCGCCAGAATTTCATTTTCATTTTAAGATCTTCTCGTTCGGATTGACTAAGAACGTAAGTTTTTGATTTTAACGTGGATGTCATTGTATTTACATTTTTTAGAACACTGTTATATCCTTCAATTTTTATATATTCACTTTGGAATTTTTCCAAAGCAGCGGCTATTTCAATGCCTGTTAAAGAATCTATGCTATCAAAAATCAGATCGAATTGCTTTCCTAAAAGCCCTTTCTTGTCAGATTTTGGTTCCGAAGGGATTTCCTTTGGTATTGGGGTAGTAGATGGTAGTGGTTGTTCAGTAATTTTTTCTTTAGGGGGTTCTTGTGTAAGACTAGATTTGATGGATTGAACTACTTCCTTTCTAGCAGACATCCAAGCCTCTTCGAGAATAGGGACGAATATTTTAATATGTTCTTCAATTATACTTCCAAGTCCTGCTATTTCGGTTACTGAATCTCCTCTAATTTCAGTTTTTGATAAAACACACACGATTACTTCTTCATAGTCGCGATTGATACCCCACAAGTTCTGTAAATCCCTATGCCTGTAATCCACATTATCCATTTGGTCTAACTGATTGATTAACGCTAAATGTTCTTGATTTGAGAGGTCTATACTTGCGGCTATCCTGAAATTAATGCGTGAAGGTCTACTTTTTATAGCATTAATATCAACATCGGTTATTTGTGGAGCCACAATCAAAACTCTCATTTTAGCTTTGGAAATTTCATCATTAATATGAGCTTTTGCACTTTCTGGAGATCGAATAAACCAGATATCTCTCATTGTTAATCCTTCTCCAAATTTTGCTTGATCCCAGAACTCTTTAGTCACTTTTTCTGATGTTTCTAATTTCTTCAAAATATCACTCAAAGTATTATCTAATGTGGAAACAATCTGATTCGAAAAAATCTCTTTTAAATTTCCAAAAGATTCAAAAACACCTCCTGAAATTCCGTCTATTTTTGATTCCGCCGTCAAGACAGCTTTATTAAAATTCTCTGTAATACTTTCAAATATTTTCTCTTTGTCTTCATCAGATTTCGCGGTTATTCCATCCAGATTTTTTACAGTTTTTTGAATCGTATCCTTGATTTTATCAAGTATTTCCGTGTTTATACCTCCCGTTGCCGTTGCGGTGGCAGTTTTCTTTAATTCATCTGAAAAGGTCATTTGATTTACGCTGAGTTGAACGTTGATATTATCAATAATGTCTTGTAATCGTGAATCAACAATTTTCTCAATAACTTGATCGACAGTTGATTGAATCACACCGAGTCGTAATTTTTGAAGATTTTGCGAAATAGTTGTTTTTATTGTGCCAAATTCGTCCTTTAGCTCTTGAACTTGTCCTTTTATTATCTGGTTGGTGTTTTCATTTATCTTCTGAAATTGAGTGGTTAAATCACTAGTGTGAGGGGCAATCGCTTCTCCCGAGGAGCTCTCAAGAAGTGAAATATCATCGGTTATACCTCGAATTTGTTCCATAACTGCCATAGTTTCGTCAAACTCTTTTTTCTGCGATTTAATTTGAGAGAGCATGTTATCTTTAAGTTCCTTCATCAATTCACCAGGAACAACAGGAGAAGCAGGCGGTTTTTCAATTTTTTCTGTTGTTGTTGATTCCAATTTTTTAAATGATTGATCTAACTGCTTGGGTAGATCAGATTTGATATCTGAAATATATTGGTGGAACTTTTGCAGTTGTGCTACTAAGGCAGCATATGGGGGTAAAGCAGCATAGTGTGGTTTTGCTCCGATAATCTCTTTAAATAATCCTTTCTCCACGAATTTCTTTGCGATTTCTTGGCATTCTTCTTTGGATTTATTAATTAATATGGCCATTTCTCCAATAGAGACAGCTTCACGACCAGTTGTTCGGAAGTATAATTCAATCTCTGCCGTTGTTAGATCTAGTTCACTGAGAACTTGTTTGGTTAATTCTTCTGAAAATTTGACATCTCTTTCTTCTGTAATTTCCTTGATTTTAAAATTCTCGACTTCTAAATATTGATTAAAATATACCACTAATAAATGAGCAGGAGAACCGTGTTCTATTTCTTTCCTTATTGGAAATTTCGTAACCTTCTTATATTCATCTGCTGTGATTTTAAATTTAATTTCATTAAGACACAATTTACATGTATAGGAAATTTCGACTTCATCTTTATCTTTAAATAAATACACCTTTTCTCTTCACCTCATTTTAAAATGTTACTTTTTCTGGGTAGGATATCTCAAGCAAATTTAACGCTTTCCTTGCTATTTCAAAAGTTATTTTTCCCTCTTCTTCTTCGTTTCTATATGCTTCTCTAATTTTTGGAAGGAGAAACTCGGGGAAAATAGTGATTGGTTGTATGTTAGTCAACAATAATATCCAGCTTCTTTTATTTTCATCTTTAATTTCTGTTATGATATTCAATTTTTTCAAATTATCGAGCAGAATTTCCGTGATCGCAAACTCACTGAAGACTTTAGGGATTTTATCCAACGGATAATGATTACTTCTCATCAGAATGAAAAAATCATAGATATCTGGATTGAGCATGATCGAAGCAATTTTCTTGGTTTCTTCCATGGGTTGAGTATACGGATCATATGCCGAGAAAAACTCTGCAGATTTTTGTTGAAAAGTTTCTAATAGTTCATTATTAGTATCTTTAAAATGTTTTAATAAACTTTCATTTGGAATTCGAGCAAGTATGATATCTTTAACTAGGAATAAATATTCTCCTTGCTTAATGATAACACCTGTCTTTTTATCTTTTTCACCTTTAATCCAATCTCTCCGAATTAAATTTAATTCTAAAAAAGGTCTAAGCAAGATATCAATGTTGGCGGTAGGTTTCATTTTTTCAATAATTTTCTTCATTTCATCTTTAGAAACTGGTTTTTCTCTTAAAACTTCTAAAATCTTAATTCTTTCTTCACTATTAAAGATCAATGCTACTTTCTGTAACCTATCTAAGGCACTTAATCGTTCAATTTGAAAAATAGTAAATTTCAATTCGTTTTTTAACCTGACATTAACATTTGAAATCAAATCTAATTGTCGAGTGTTGTTAGCTTTAGCAAGGCGCTCAAAAATATCATTTAATCGTTTTGACATGTTTTTAATTAGTTCTTCGAAGAGTTCTATCTCGTCATCATTTTCGAATAGGGATATGACAAGAAATTGAGATCCATCTGGTATTTGTTTAAAATAAGACATTACTTGATAAGGTGTTTCTTTTAATCTACCTACGTAAAAATTACTAAATCCATATTTCATTCCATACATTCCCACGGTGTGCTGGTAAAACGTAGCAAAAATATCATTTTCAATTATCAAATCGGAATAATTATCTTCTTTAAATTTCTCATTTTGAAAGATTAATTGAATAGGACTGAATTCGGGATCTATTTCACCCGTGTCTTCTTTCTGATTTAACTTGAATTGATATGTTAAAATTCCTTGAATCAATTTGATTTTCAACCTCTAGTAGTCTATATAAGTTATTTTATTAAATTAAGATATATATAATTATGTCTTAAGTAATTTACCAACTTAAATTTAATCAAATAAATTATTTAAAATTCACCATAATAACAAAAAGAAAATGTATTTTTTAGAATTCTCTTATTCTCAATATCATCCTGGGATAAATATTATGGGAGTTTATCGAGAGCAAGCAATATTTGATACATAAAACAATATTCTACCTCAAAATAATAATAATAGGGCAAAATTTTTAATCGGAAAATACCAATTTGCAAAAAGTCTCAAGTGGAATTAAATAAATTGACTAAATTTTTAAAAGCAGCTCTGATTGAGATAATTATAATGAGGGATGAACAATCGGGTAAACAAGAAGGAGAAATATCAATAAATATCTTTCGAGAATTCTTAATGTTATTTTAATTATTTTTTGCATTATTCTTGTTTTTTCAAAGTATTATTAGTAATTAATTTAAAAGCATAATTTTACTAATAATATTAAGAATTCATATAATCATTCTTAAAATTAAAAAAAGGTATTAAGAATTTGAATTTAACGACAAATAAAAAGAAGAACCTTTACATATTATTGACTTTGTTAAGTATATTCATGGTAAATGCAGCGATAATAAATGTTAACTACACTCCAAATGATTTAAATAGAAACGTAATTGATGAGGTTTCTAAAGAACCCAAAAACAATGATCTAACTTCTAATAATATTTATAATGGCATAGGAGAAGCATGGAACGTGACTCATTGGGCAAATCGTACAGATTATAATATTCCAGCTAATTTTGGAAATAACTCATATGATATATTAGAAATGCCTTTAGGGATCGATTGGATTGGATATGATCTGAAAGCAGATATAAATGATTTATACGATTCCCGAAACTGGAATAATGGAACCTTTAATTTTGGTAATGATGATGGATCATATTTAGCCGGAGAAGATGATACTCCTGAGATCTCAAATATCTATCAAAATTGGACTTTTACGGATTCAGGAACTAACATTATGAGCGGAAATTATATGGATAGTTCGTCTGTTGCTGGTAGGGAAAGTTTGGAACTTAGAATGGATGGACAAGGATCTCCTAATTCATATACATATCATCAAGGAGATATTTGCTCGTGGCAATCTACTATTAATATTCCAAGGGGTAAAGTATTAGATAGTGAGCTAAGTTTTGAAGTAAATCCTTATCATCTAATGCAATTTAATTCACATGTTTTATCGTTTTCAATTAATGGTAAAATAATTTATTCCATTGGCTCACTACCTTTGTATCAATTTGGAAGTGGGTGGCATAGTTTGAGTATTCCCCAAGGTGTTTGGACTAATTCTTCAACTATCTATAGTGATCCACTAAATAGTTCTTCAGTTCAAATCGGATTTTCCTGGGAATATGTTCCCATAACTGCTACTTATAATGGATTTACAAATGGGAATTATCAACAAATCTTTTTAGATAATGTCAAATTAATTGTGAAAGCCGAGGCTCAACCAAGTCAACTTCAATTAAAAGCAAATAATACTAGTGTATCAGATGTTGATTGGGGTAAGGGTACCATTGAATTAACAGGGGATTGGGAAAGTACAACAGTATCTACTTCGTTCAGTAGTGATAGTACTTGGGATTTAAGCTCTTACGATATCGAATTAGAAGCAAATTTAAATCTTTTTGCTTATAAAAATATACCTGAAACAAGTTACGACACTAATTTTGCATCAGAGGGAACAAATTTTTATACAGAGAACAATAGTGCAGTTAATTGGGATTGCTATGCTTATTTTGCAGTTCCGACCGGATACGAAGAAACAACGATGAAACTTGAATTCCCAAGCGATGTAACATTGACATGGGTTTCTGAACCTCAACAACCCACCACAAATAGACTGGCTCAATGTGATATCACCACTCCCGGAATTCTTTTCATTCCTGTAAATACAATCTCCGAAACACCAGATGGATTTTGGAGATTTGAAGGATCGTCATCCAATTACCTTGAGCAGTTAACATTGTATAAAAATTCTACAAGTTCGCCCACAGGTACAGATTGGGTACAAGAACAAGAATTTTTAAGCGGAGATTATATAAATATTACAGCAAAAGTAAATCCAGGTCCTTTAATTTCAAGTTATATATCACAAACTAAGGCAATATTAAATATTAGATTTCCAAATGGTACAATCTGGACTGCTCAAAATCAAATCAAGTCATGTGATTCTAACGGAATGATATTTTTTGATTACATTCAGTTACCTTTGAATCCCCCAAATTATGAAGTAGGAGAATACGAGGTGATTATTTCATGGAATAATTCATATTCTAATTTTGGTTTAAATGAATCAGGAATTATATACAAGAGTTTTACAGTAAAACACTTTTCAAATTTAGTTCCAGATCAACTATATTACGCTAATATTTTTGAAGGATCCTCCATAAATTTAATCGTTTCCTTTACGGATCGCCAAAATGGAGATTCAATTGAGAATGCAATTGTTTATCTGTATAATTTTACAGGGGGAATTGAATACTTCAATGAAATTAATCCAGGTTATTATGCTTTATTAGATTTTAATACTACTGGAGGGCTTGCTGGAGATAATATATTAATGATCTATGCAAATTCTACTTTATATACAAATAATCAAGCAAGTACGACTATTAATTTAATCCTGAAAACTAGTCTTTCAGCAGAAGAATTTCCGTATCTCCAAGTAGCCTGGAATCAGAATTTTACAATCCATTTAAATTATACTGAATTAATAAGTGGAAATGGTATTGTTACCGCTCCTACAAGTAATTGGTTAGGAGAATATTCTACTACCATGATATCACCAGGTTTCTATAATATGCTATTTAACAGCTCTGCATATGAAGTAAACAAGATTCATTCTCTAATAATTTACGTTAATGAACCTAGCTATGAACCTCAATCTCTCTTAATTAAAGTTGAAATCATTGACAGAGAGACATATATAGACAATGTTATGCTGAATGGAAATTTAAAAACAACGGATAAAAGTATAACCCTTACTTCTGGAGAACTATTAAACATCTCATTTAGCTATAAAGATCAAATTTCAGCGAATTATCTCAGTGGAGCATTAGCTAGAGTTGTCGGAGGGGGCCTTTCAGAAAATTTAACTGAAAATCTCATATATCACCATTATGAGATAATACTAAATACTTCAGCTTTACAGATTGGCGCCACATTCCTAACAATTTCAGCACAGCTACAAAACTATAGTTCTTCTGCAACAGTTCTAACTATCTATATTGGTGAGAGAGGTAGTACTTTAGAAGTTTTATTAAATGGAGCTAGTTATCCAAATAACTATATAACTGTGGAAGTTTGGGAAACGATCAACATCACGGTTAAATTTAGGGATTTAATAACCAGTGCGCATCTTACCAATGCTTCTATACAGCTAATAGGACATGGAAATTTTACAGAAAATCCATTCTTACAACAATATAATTTTACTATAGATGCCAGTCTTCTAGGACAAGGAATTGATATTCTAAATATTATTGCAACCAAGAACAATTATCAATCACAACCCGCTCAGGTAACAGTTGAAATCACTGAAAGAAAAACTAATCTTCAACTTTTTCTCAATGGAAATAATCAAACAGTGGATCCCTTCTTAGATATACCTATAGGATCATTAATAAATATTACAATCAAATATTCAGATTTACTAAGTAATTTTATTGATACTGCTGATGTGAAGCTTCTTGGAGAAGGTTTGTCACTCTCGTTTACTGAAGATTTTAGTTTAGAACAATATTCATTATCATTAGATACAAGACAATTAGATATCGGTGTAAGATTATTGACAGTAGTAGCACAGAGAAATAATTATCAATTAAAAACTATTAATCTGAGATTAGATATAAGAAGAATTAGTACCAATATTACAACTTTATCAGGAGCAACAACCATTAATATCAGTCCTGGGCAATCTGCTGATTTAAAAATAGTGCTTATTGATCTGGATTTTGGGGGTTATATTTTAAATGCTAGCGTATCATATCGATGGCAATATGATGAGGGTGTATTTACAGATACCAATAACGATGGTATATACGAAGCATTGATATCAAATGTACCCGATGGTTCTTATACAATTACAATTACAGCTTTTGCGGGTGATGATTACTCTTTTGACCGATACGAAGTCGTTGTAACGGTGATTAGACCCTCGGAAGAAGTTTTCTTTTGGTTGATTCTATTGGTAATTTCAAGTGTAGTGACAGTTAGTGCTTTAACGTACCTTTATGCATATCAGAAAGTATTAAAGTATCCTAAACAGGTTAGAAAAGTCAGAAAATATTCCAAAACTCTTGGAAAAACAAAAAATCCACGTATTGATATAACAGAGAGAAAAACAGCCTTCAATAATGAATACCAAAACGAATTAAAAAAATCCTCTAAATTATTAAAAGGAAGAACCGTGGTACAAAGTCCCAAACCAGAACAAATAACAAAGAAACCCATTGAAGGTTTTAAGGGTTAAAACTCAAATTAATTTTAGAAATTATAATTTTTATTATTTTTTGTTTTTCAATTTTTCATTCTATCCTAGAGAAAAGTTTTATTTCTCCTAAGCAGAGTATAGTTAAGTTTGATATCATTCCAAGATCGATAGGTAAATATCCCATTTTGAAAGCTCATAAAACAATGTTTTTAATAATGTCTTGTTTAGTGTACTCTAATAAGCTATCAGTAGTCTGATTTAAGTTGCAAACTGTAACAACTCCTTCTGTTAATTAATTATAAAGAATTTATCATTATAGCTTAATTGTATTATTTCTTAAAGAATGACAATTATAAATAATATTAGATATATTTAAACCCAATAATCATTTAAATGTTTAATATTGAAAAAGTGGAATTCATATAAAAAAATTCACGAGTTGATCTTTATGAAAAACATTTTAAACCAGAGAAGGAAACATAAAAGAAATAAGATTAGAAGTTTAATTCTTTTTACGATTATCATTCTTATTTTAATACCAATATTGAATAACATTTTCTTCCAGCCAATTATTATTGAAGATTCTACATCCATTAAATCTGCTAGAGTTGTCAATCATGAAGGTAACTTACTTATCAATCCGACCTTTAATAATCCCATCGAACCCACATGGTATCCTACAATTAATGGGGACTTATCAGATGTCCAAGCAATTACAAGCACAAATCAAGTAGGGTATAAAATCGTGGGAGATTCTAAAGAAAAACAAGTTCTTCTTGATAGTTCAACGTATATGAATTGGGAAGCTTTTAATAAGACGGAATTAACTATTGTTCCTCAACGCGCTTCTGTTCCTTATTATGGCGTTACTGCTGATGGAGCATGGTGTAGTCATTGGTGGAATGAAGCTGAAGGAGGTGGTCAACCTAAAAATACTCCGCGCATGCATTGGAGAACAAACGTAAGTTTACCAGTTGATATGTCTGACTATATCATAACGGCAGTGAGTTTTACATCAATAATAAATGCAAGCGTTAATATAAATGTGGATACTCCTGGTGATACAGCTGGTATCAATCAACACCAAATATATGATTATGCTCAATTTTATGTAGAAATCACTACTTTAGATGTTGATGAACTTAATACCTATAGGATCGCCTTTAATCAAACTAGTTTATTAGGAAATGACGCTCTTGCATTATATGATATAGAAGGAGAAATCGGAGTATTTGAAGATCAAGCAATAATTGATGCGTTAAATAATGTATTAGCGATTGATCCCGGGCACAATAATTTTACAATTGTTTTAGGAATATATATGTATTGTGAAGATAATAATTCTGGTACAGATCACGATTATTGGAATGATTTGCGCTTTAAAACGGTTAATCTAACACTCAATTATGAAAAGCGAATCAATCAATTTACAACTGTAGCTTGGAATCAAGATGTTGATGAAATTGATGGAACTAATGTCCGCATTACAGATGCAAATCTTAAGTTTAAGTACAAAATTGATCAGAATTGGACAGAAGCATCCCAGAATTCTCAGATCAGAATTTTCATTAATGATAGAAAATATGAGCAAACAATAAGTCTAAATGATTATGTATATTCACCCAATTTTCAAGAAGCGAAGAGTGATGGTTATGATATTACTTCAGAGATTCTACCTTATGAAAATTTTACCTTCACGATTGAAATATATTTAGCGGAAAATTTCGGATTGGAACAGAATATTACTATATCGATTACAGATGTTTATTTGTATGTTTCCTGGACTGAAACATTTACGGACACAATTCCTGAACCGTGGTTATTTCTGGGCTTATTCATAATAGCGTTAATTGCCGCAATTGTTATAACAGGATATCTTATAGCATATCAAACGTACTTGAAATATCCCATCCCTGTGAGGAAAGTCAGAAAATATAGTAAAACATTGAATGATGTCGATAATCCTAAAGTACCAATCTTACCCCGAGAAAGAGCCTTTAAATTAAAGCATGGAAAATACTTGAAAAAGACAGAAAAAACTTTTAAAGGAGTTTCAATGAAACCAAAACCAATTCCAGATAAAATGATAGAGGCTTCAACCATTAAAACTGCAGATTCCCTGAAAGAATAACCATTAAACAAAAAAAAACGATTCTAATTTTATTATCCTCCTTTTTATAATATATAAAAAGCTTTTATTTAGAGATTTATTAAATAAGATATAAAGTACCTACTATAAGTTATAAATATCAAAATTACTAATAAAGACTTAATCTGTTTAAAAAAATATTCATATTTAATGTAATGGGGTTAGTGGTTAATGTCACGAAAATTGTTAAAAAAAAAACGTATTTCAATTATAATTTCGATATGTTGCTTTTCATTATTTTTTATCCTTACAGCTTCAATTAATCAAGCAAATTATGGAATCGATGGAAGCTTTAAGTCAAACATATCTCTTTCATCACAAAATAATATTGTAGATCAATGGTTCAAAGAATCGCATGAAGTACAGATAATCGAAAATTCAAATTTTGATAATTCAATCGGATGGATTTCTGAATCTAAGGGAGATACAAGTGACATAACAGCAGAGATTAACAATAACGAAGCAAATTATAATGTAGTTGGAGAAATTCATACAGAAACATTGATTTCAGGAACTCCTAACTCCACGACTTCGATGAATTGGCATAATGCTACTAATCCGGAAATCCCAGTATACCCGACTCAAGGCCATGGAATTAATGAAAACGGATGTTTTGCTTCTCATCTTTGGGCAGAACAACTTGGTACGACAACAAATGCCTACCAAAAAGCTAGCGTTCAATGGGAAAAAGTAATTACAATGCCCAATAACATGTCAGATTACACTATTACAGCCGCTTCAATACAGTTATTAATCAATGCAACTGCAAAGGCTTACGTCGGATGTGGTTCGGGAGATGTCTGGCATTGGGAGGGTGTTGAAGTAGCAGGAGATGTAGGAATGGCTGGATTTATCGAAGGAGATTATATTAAATTTTTTGTGAGATTAGCAAATGTAAATAGAGATGCCGATTACAAAGTTACTGAGTATCAAACAACTACCTTGGGACAAGATGGAGCTCAAATACCAGATTCATATGATTATTTAAATGATACCATCTTTGAAACTGATGATATGAATGATTTGATCTTTTTCCTAAATCAAGTATTGAAAAATGGAGATTATCAAAATTTCTATATAATAATAGGAATAGAATATAATTGCGAAGATAATTGTAGTACCGATTTAGATGAATTTCCTGAAGCTTATATTAAAGAATGTAATTTTAACGTAACTTATGTCAAAAAAATTAATCAGCTGACATCATTATCTTGGAAGTATTTAGGAAACCAAATTGACAATCGAGGTGGTAATGTAGAAATTAGAGATGCAAAACTCTATTTCGACTATCAAATAAATGAATCCTGGCCCATTGAATCTCCTAATTCTGAATTTAGGTTATTTATAAATGATCATGAGTATAGTGAGTCAATTAAATTGAGTCAAGCTATGACTACTTTAAAACCAGGAAAAGGTGAAGGATTCGATATTACTGAATTAGTACCCAATAATAAAGCCATTAACGTTTCAATCCAGGTATATATAGGAGATAATTTTGAATTGAGCGAAAGTCGTATTGTATCAATTGATAATGTAATTCTCAATGTAAAATATGATATATTTTTTCCGGCTGTAAGGGACACTACATTTGGTGCACTTTCAATCGCGGCATTAATTGCAGCTGGTTTAATAGCGATCTATTTCATATATTATAGAAGAGTCTTAAGATTCCCACTAGCAGTAAGAAAAGTAAGAAAATTTGGCAAGTCATTAGACAAAACTTCAGCACCAAATGTCCCAATAGAAGATCGCCAAAAGGCATTTCGTAAGAATTATTTAAAAGAAACAAAAAAAGGAACGCGAATGGTTGGATCAAAATTATCTATGAAACAAACCTCAAAACCTCCTATAAAAGAAACACCTGAAAAACCTAAAGTATCAAAACAGATGATTATAGTTATTTTTATTATAATGGGATTGATTGGTACTCCTATTCTCCTTAATACAATATTAAATTCTCCTCAGAAAGGGTCAAATATAAGATTATCTCAAGAAGGAGATTCGGGATTGTTTACAAGAAAACAATATTATGAACAATGGATTGATAATTCAGTATTCGATAACTCTAATAATTGGACTTCAATAGGTTCGGGAGATTTGTCGGATGTTACAGCAAGCATTAGTGAAAGCCATGCGAATTATTTGATAAAGGGAAGTACTGGATCTCAAGAGTTTATTGAAAATGGAACGAGTTCAGGATGGGTGGAAATTGAAAATGAAGATGGATTGCCTAAACCGGGTGATTTTGCATTCGGTTCTGATGGCAGGGATGCAACAGGCTGGTATGCTACGTATGATTGGCCCGATAATCAACCCCAATCACTTAGAGTTCAATGGCAAAAGAATTTCACGATGAATGAAAACATGAGTGATTATGTTATTACTTCTGCATCCCTTGAAGCATATATAAATGCTACAGTACAAGCTACTCCGGTCAATGGGGGAGGTATAGATCGTCCGGGTGATACTCTTGACGGTGGAACCACCGTGCAAATTGCAACTGGTGATTTTGCTCGTTTTTTCGTTTTAATTTCAGATATCAATAAAACCCGAGAATTTGTAGCAACAGAATATCAAACTGATGCTTTAGGAAGGGATGATCCAGTGCCAATAACTCAATTAAATGATACACAAATTGTTCCAATCAATGAAGAATCCTTAATATTTTTCCTTGAACAAGCTCTTCAGACTGATCATCAAACATTTGCTATCACATTAGGGACATATATATGGTGTGAAGACAGTGGTCATCCCGGAGATAGTGATGATTGGCAAATGTTATTAATTAAAAATTTTAGCTTATCAGTGATGTATGAGAAAAAGATAGATCAGTTTACTTCACTTTCATGGGATTATGAAGGTAAACAACTTGAAGTGGATAATTATACTATTGAAATAAAAGATGCTAAGCTCTTCCTTGATTATAAAATAGACCAAGCATGGGTCTCATTACAATCTCCTAATGCACAATTAAAAATTTATATAAATGATATCGTTTATAATGAAACAATAAGATTAAGTGATGCAGATACCTTTTTTAAACAAGCTAAAGCAGAAGGTTTCCAAGTAGGCAATCTAATTCCAATTGATGAAGGAATTCGTGTGAGGATTGAACTCTTCCTTGCAGATGAATTTTTATTGGATAGGGAAATAAACATATCAATTGACAACGTAGAGCTCTGGATTAGCTATGATGTACTCATACCTACGGAGAATTGGGATCTGTTTCTATTAGCTTTTATTCTCATTTCCATAGCAGTAGCTTGCTTAGCAGCTTACACTATATATTATCAAAGAGTTTTGAAATATCCAAAACAAGTGAGAAAGGTGAGAAAATACAACAAGACATTAAATAAAGAGAAAGCACCCAATGTACAAATTGCAGACAGAAAATCATTACTTAAAACGAAATATCGATCAGAATTGCCTAAAACTAAATTAATTAAAAAAGCACCTTTAAATCAACCTGCTGGGAAGGAATCTAATAAGTTTATTGAAAAGAAGGATATAAATACTTCAAGTTTGAAGTAAACCTTCTTGAATTTACTCTTTCAATCAAGATTAAATATATATATTATATCCTAATAAAAAACAATAGAAGCGGTACATGAAAGAAAATTTAAAATATTTTAAGTTAAATCATTCTGGTAGCGTTGAGGAGATATTTCATGAGCAGCTTCTTGCAACCTTCAATCTATATAGTGCAATAATTATCTATATACCTGCAGAAAGAAGAATGTATGTATGGATTGGTGAAAAGGCATCAAAAAATTTAAAGAAAAGTGCTATTTCTATAAGAGAGATTTTTAATAAAGAATATCCAGAAATTTCTATTCTGCGAACTATGACTTTAGAGTCAGGTTCTGAACCAAATTCTTTTTTTGAATTATGTGGATTTACAGCACTACAATTAAGTTCTCATTTGAGAAGTCAAGAAATTAAATTATTACCTATCATCTCAGAAATTAATCATCTAAAAGAAAAGGCAGATATTCATTTTATGAATGATGAATTTGAAGAAGCGATGGAACTTGCACTTAAAGTCAAACAATTAGCGAAAGAAATAAATAATGAATCCTTAGTAAAAGATCAAGAAAATTTCATTGAAGAGGCAAAAATTCGCTATAAAGGTAAAAAGTTAATTAATCAAATTGTTGAGAAAAGTGCCTTTGTTAAAACTCGAGTTGATCAATTGGTCCGAGATGAGAAATATCTAGAAGCACATTACTTGATTCAAGATTTCATAAGTGAATATGAAAAAGACTACCATATTAGTATAATTCCCGAAATAGAAGATTTAGCATCCTATGATAAAGGTTTTTCTGATAAAATTAATGATCAACGAAAAAAATTAATGAAAACATTAGATAATTTAGAACAAAGATTTTGTGAATATTTAAAAGAAAATCACTTTTATTATGCTCAAAATTTATTAACAGAAGCAAAAGCTACATTAAAGGGATTACATGATGATGAAATTTTTCTAAAATGGAATAAATATGAAGAACAACTTTCCCAAACTAAATCCGATTTTAAAAATGATATTGTACAACTTACATCTATATTTATAGCTCAATTAGAACAAAAAAATTTGAAAAAATGTACCGAACTGGTAGATGAAATTATTGAAAAATTAGAAATGACCAACTAGTGAAGTTTGATGAGTCCCAATTCTGAAGAACAAGAATCGCAGAGAGCACGGATAAAAATTATTTCAGAAATTGATCAGTTAAAGGTAATCGCAAATAATCATTATTTAATGAGAAAATATTATGAAGCAATAAAAATCTCCGAAGAAATAATAGAACTTGCTCAAAAGGGAGAAATGAAATCTATTATTGCTGAACAAAAATATTTTATTTCTACAATACGTAACTCAATAAAAAATGGGAAAGATTTGCTTTTTTTTGAAGAGGAGTTCAAAGAAATTGAGGAAAGAGTCAGAAATTACTTGTCAGAAGGCGATATCACAGAAGCTCAAACCTTAACTGAAGCTTTTAAGCATAAATACATAAATGTTGTTGATTTTCAATCTTTTCCATCCATAAATGATCTAATTATAGAAGCAGAGAATTTATGGAAAGATTTCCTAAAAGAACAAGGTACCTTTAAAAATCAACTTGACCCTCTTGAAATCCAATTCACTAGTTATCTTAAAACTAATAATATCACATTAGCAGAGAGTATATTAACAAAAGCAAAACTAATTTTAAAGGACGTAGATAATAAGAATCTAATAGATCAATGGAAGAATCTTGAAGCTACTCTTTTTTCAATTAAAAAAAATAAAAATCTTGTAGAAAAATTAAATTATGGGATTGAAAATATAAATAAGCTTACAGATGATTATAAATTTGATGAAGCGAGAAAATCTATTGATTATATGATGGAATTGGCACAGAAAGAAAATTTAATTTCTTATAGCAAACAATTTGAGATAAAAAAAAAGGCGATTGTTGATGCTGAAAATAAATATAATAAACTCATTAATGAAATTATTACACTTGAAACAACTATCAAAGATAATATCTCTTTAGGGTTATTTCAAGAAGCTTTGTTAAATTGTGATCAAATTGTTAAAATATCTCGTTTTGTTGGAAAGCAAAAATATGTAGAGATGTATTCTCAACTAGGTGATGATATAAATACGAAGTTGAGAGAGTATCAACAGTTTAAAACCATGAGAAATTCAGTAGTTGCTTTAAATGAAGATGGTTTGTTGGCATTAAATGAGAATAATTTTGAACACTTGTTGGAGAATTACAAAAAGATCAAGGTGCTCTTGAATGCATTTTTAAAAGAATAATTTTGTAACTTTCTATTATTAATGAGCTAATAACCGCTTTAATTAATGTCCTCGAGGTTTAACTTTAGTAACAAAGGTATTAAATATCTAAAAAGCCAAATATTTCTTGAGAAAAATTTTGATCCAGGAAATAATTATTTTATCTAATGACGGCATTCCTCTATTTTACCATAATTTCCTCTCAAATCTCAATTCTGATCTCGATTTTCAAATTATTGCCAGCTATTTCGATCAAATTTGTAGATTTGCGAAATATGGTTTTCAAGAGAGTATCAATTCATTAAAGTTAAATAAATCCATATTTTATTTTCATACCCATCCACTCTCAAAAATTCACTTAATTATAAAGTGTGATATCAACACTGATTCGAGTCGATCTAAAAGAAAGATTCTAAATCTCAAAGCAAATTATATCCTAAATCAATTTATGGGAAAGTATAAATCCTTCCTGGAAAATTTTGATGGCAATGTCACCCGATTTAAATCCTTCTCGAAAGAATTAGAAAACCTTGATAAATTAGGGGAAGATCAACTAATTTACTAATTTTTAATGCAGCTCAATACCATAGCATCTTGATATATACCTTTAAGATTCAGGTATTGTCTTAAAATACCTTCTTCTTCAAAATTACATGATTTAAACATTTTAATCGAGTTAATGTTTTTAATAGCAACATGAGCTTCTATTCGATTAAATTTCAGGTGATTAAATCCGATTATTTTTATTAAATTTACTGACCTCTTACCATAACCAAAGTTCCAATATTTTGGGAGCAACCAAATCCCTACTTCTGCTCTTCGATGCAACCAGCTAATATTCCATAAACTAACTGCCCCAATTTTTTTTTCTTGCTCAAGAACTTTTAGGTCAATTATGTAATTAAACTGTTGGAGGGTATCCCATGATTTCTTATAATTCTTAATTACTCTTCTTGCATGTTCCAAAGAACGTAATGCCCCCAAAGATAAATAATTTGTAATTTGAGCATAAGCAAGACTCTCATAAAAAAATTGCACATCTTCTTTCCCAATTTTTCGAAGATGAAGAATATTATCATCTAATTCTTCAATAATCTCAAATTTCTCAAACATTAAATGCTCAATTGAATGTGAGTATTTATTATGTAATAAATTAAGTATATAAATGAATTTGTGTTATCTTCTTAGAATTTAAGAAAATAAAAAAAAGGATTGTAAAGAGATTTTCAGCTATTTAAATTCCTTTAAAATGAGGAGTATCCTTGATTTTTCTCCTGCCACCACATTTTGGACAGGTAGTCCCATCTTCAAATTTGCCTTTACCACCGCATTCAGGGCATTTCACTTTTCTATTAAATGCAAGAATACCTTCCATCGCATCATGACTAGCTTGATTTACACCAAAACCTAACTGTTCCATCATGCATCCTAATTCTGTGTAGCGAGTGCCAAACTTTACACATTTTTTAATGACGAATAATGCGGTAGTTGGAGCGTCTCCTAACCATTTTGCTTTTTCATGAACTAACTTTTCAAATTCATCCCCAGCCGGAGCCATCCAAGTAACTAACCCCCAATCTTCCATTGTTTTTGCATCAAATGCCTCGCCAAAATAGGCCATGCGAAGTGCACGGTTAATGCCTATCCTTGCTGCCATCCTTGTAACACCTCCATTAGCGGGGAATATTCCTCTGTTTATTTCAGGTAACCCAAAGGCCGATCTATCTGATGCAATTACAATATCACAACATAATACAATTTCACATCCACCACCTAACGCAAAACCATCAACGGCTGCAATTAGTGGCTTTGAGAACTGTTCGAATTCATCATAGTCTCTATGCCTGATTCTCATTGCCAAAGCCATGTGCATAGGAATATTTGGTTTTAAATGTGGATTAAAAGCAGCCGCTAAGTCAGCTCCAGCAGAAAACGCGGGTTTCTTAGTAAATTCTTTCACACCCCTAATGACTACAGCTCTCACAGATCCATCTAATTCCATAAGTCTTAAAGCTTGGGAAATTTCACCAACAACTTGTTCAGTTAAGGCATTTAATCTATCTGGACGATTAATTGAAATTACCGCATAATTTCCATCTACAGTACCTTCTCTTAAGACATTCCCTTCCTCATCTTTAAGAGTTGGCCATTCTATTTTTAATGTCTCGAATTTAAGTTCTTCATTCATTTTAATTACCTATTTATATATATTTTGTTTGTTATATTTAAAACAGTCAATATGGATAATTAGTAATATCATTACTTTAATTAAAAATTTTCAAAAATCAGAAGATCAATTTTAAAAATTTCTCTGCAAAGATCTGGATATCAAAATAACAAAAAAGAAAAATAAATAAAGAAAAAAGGAAATTTCTTATTTTCGCATGCTAACAAAACCGCCAGATTTCATCAAATTACACGGTTTTAAATATTCTTTTCCAGTTTTATTAGCTAAGTCTTCCAACAATTGACTCCATTTCTCATAATTCTTTTTACCAGCACCAAATGGTCCAGGTGTATTCATTCCTGCCATATTGGCATCATCAATAACTTTATAACCAGAAGCTACTCCTTCTTCTAAGATCCTACACCCTTCGTTTAGTAAAATTGCCATTGTATTTTCCAAATTAAATAATCCTGATGGCTCGGCGGCTTTGACTTTTGCTCTTATTGCGTCTCTTCCTTTACTCCAATCATAAAATCCCTTACCGGATTTCGCTCCAAGGTTTCCTGCTGCTACCATTTCTTTAACAACTTTAGCGGGTTCAAAATCTGGACTGAGTGTCTCCTGATAATATGCACTTACATGCAACATTGTATCTAATCCAACATAATCTGCAAGTTCACACATGCCCATTGGTGTCATACCAGCAGAGTCGGCATCTATTCTTTCCCATGGAATATTTTGTTCTGCAGCTTTATCAAAAACCCACGCTAAATAGATTTGTGCAGGAGCATTCAACCTATTTACAATAAAACCGGGGCGATCCTTTAAAACTGGAGCAATGTATCGCTTTCCTTTTAAACATGGTAAGCTTTCAGCAACTTTCATCGTTGTTTCAAAAGTTTCTTCAGAAGTTTTATCACCTTTAATAACTTCGATACATTTCATTAAAGGAACGGGATTAAAGAAATGCATTCCGGCAACTCTTTCAGGAGCTCCTGAATCTTTTCCAATCTCAGAAATACTCATTGTGGACGTATTTGATGCAAATATAACATGAGATGGTCCATTATCCATTACTGTTTTACATACTTGCTTCTTAACATCCATTCTCTCAATAACAGCTTCAATAACTATATCCGTATCTTTTACTGCCGATGCTAAATCAATGGACTTACTACATCTTGCCAATATCTCGCTTGCCGTTACTCCTTCTCCTAAAGCGCCTTTAGTTTCAAGTTTTTTCATTCCTTCAACAATTTTTGCATATCCATTATCAACGAATTCATCTTTAATATCCACTAATTTAACATTGTATCCCGCCATTAGTGAAACTTGGGCAATTCCATTTCCCATTAAGCCCGCACCGACTACAAGTATGTTTTTTATATCAACCATTTTTAAATTTCAACCTTTTTTTTTTTGTTTTTCAATTTTAATAATTTATGTAATCTTATTTTTTTTTTAACATTTGACATTTTATTAATTGAAAAGGAAATTTGATTTATCTAAAGCTAAAATTGATGATCAGTTTTCTTAATTAAATTTTAGGTTTATATGAGAATAATGGCATTTTGAAGAAAAAGTACAAGTTTAAAGAATATAATTTTTATAAAAAGTGAGCTCTTCAATACACATATCTTTTTCTTCATCATTATAGAGAAAGTTAATTTCAATCTTTTTGATTTTATTACCCAATAGCTTTTTAAATGCGGTTTCAAAATATCCCTTATTTACTCTACAAAAAGCTTTACCAAATTTCATATTTTCCCTATGTTTAATAGGTTCTCTTAAAAAGCAATGATTCTCAATAACAAGTTTTAATCTATCATCACTATCTTCAATCTCTTTTACAACAATTGAATAAAAATCCTTCAATTCATTCATTAGGATCGCAAAAGCGTCTAAAACTTCGAACTCTTCCTTTCCATAAATTTGTTTTATTCGATTAGCTATAACATTTCCTGGTCCTGAACCAATCTGAAAAAGCATTGAGAGGAGGGCATTTCTACCAAAGAGATCATATATTTTACTCACCATTGATTCACAAATGATCTCGAAACCTTTCAAAGAATTAACGTTCTTACTATCATTTTCAAACATGGAATTATACTCGTCTAAATTCATAAAATCCCCTTTAAATAATAAATAAGATAGAAAATTAATTCAGATAATTCATTACATAATTTAATTTATTCGTTTTAATTCGAATGCCATATTCAATTTCTTTACTAATTGCTTTTAAAGAGGAAATAAATAACTTTAATAGTTACTTTTAAGATAAAAATTTAAAAATATAAAAAAAATTAATTAATTTTTTCGATATATAACGAACGCTTATAGGAGATGGAAGTAATACAAATGAATCCTAGGATAATGAAAGTTATACCAAAAAAATTGTATCCGGGTATCGCATTCGTATCCCCATTTTCTTGGGAATCGATTTGATAAGGAAGATATCCGTTTTTGCTAGCAGTAAAAGCTTGACCATCAATTTCGATTAGAGAGAAAGGTACTTCAATTGTACCGTTTTCGTTTGTTACACCTTTCCATAGAAGATCATTATTTTTGGTATACGTAATTGTAACTCCTTTAATGGGGTTTTCATCGGCGGTTACAATGAGGGTCATGGTATTTGTATTATTGCTAAAAGGTTGATCAATGCTTACATTAAGTTGTTTGGGAATTGAGAGCCAGATTGGTACTTCAGGGTCACCAAGTAAATTATATTGTTTGAGAGTTTTATTTCCCCATTCTGAATATTCATTAGGTTCCGGTGAATTAAGTCTTTCTAATGCATAATCTGCTTTTGCCAATGCTAAGGCTTTTCCAGGCTGATTATATTGAAAGAGTTGCTCTATGAAGCGAAATCCTAATCCTTCAACAAACCAACCCCCTTGAGTGCGTTCATACCATTGATCTTCACCCCAAGCAACATAACTAGGAGCAACACAACCAATTGCAGCATTTTTTAAAAAGTACTCTGCAACACAATCCGCAACATCATCAAACGTACCAACAGAACAACTACCAAAATAATACATCCCCAATTTATCATCTTGAACTATATCAGCTGTTGTCGTTTCAAAAAGAGTGCTCCAAGTCTTTCTATCTATCTCAGTTCCTCCTACAGTAAATGGATTTGCAGTGTAATCAAACAGCCCATCTCCATCATAATCATCCAGCCATTTAGTAGTACTCATTCGATCAGGTCTACCATGGGCGAATATTGTGCCAATACTACATCCTTGATTAATAGCATTTTTAAGATGTACATAATCTAATTCCGCGTCAACATGATAATCGGAACCTTTAACACCTTGAGTTTGAGCGAGAAATGTACTACTCCAATTATCAGGTAATAATGTACTATTAATGTAATTATTGAGTCGATTTTCATCACACTCTCCATAATCTACTAGATCGTCACTATTCCAATCTATGTCAAATTGAAGTATAGCGCCAGCAAGTATCGCGTGGGACATCCAATCTCCAATGGGGGGATTTTTTTCATAGTTTAATATTCTTTGCACTAAATTCTGCATCTCAGCTTTATTATTAGCAGTCAATCGTCCAACAAAAACCTCAGCTTCATAGTCGAAATCAGATAGATACCAAGTATCATTCATATCACCATAATAGGAATCACAACAAACCACATCACCATCGAGAGTAAAATTATCCTCACAAACTATATATTTGGTAGGCACATGATTTTCATCTCCCGCTAAGAGAACCCATTGAGTGTTATTATTAGTATAATAATCCGTAATGCAATTTTTAATTTTTTCAGAAAGGAAATTTCCTGTATATCTTTGATATATATTACTTACAATTTCAATTTTTGAAATAATACCTTTTTGTGTTTTCCATTCAGCTAAGGGTTCAAGAATAGATTCAAAATCTTCTGTAGTGATAATTAAATAATCTACGATTCCATTAGTTGTGGAAAGTCTGAGTGAAGGAGTCTCACCATTTTGTTCTAGGCGATTGTATTCAATTTTACCAAAACTGACAAAACAACTCATTAATAATATTGTTAAAATTAGAAAGAGAGATTTTTTTATTGCCATTAGTGATATAATCGCTGTCAACTTATAATGACTATCACTATTTAATTCAATTAGGATATTATGAAATAACTGAAACTCATGTCTTCTAATTATCTTTAATTCTTTGGGTTATGATCAAAATGTTACCGAACTGAATAGCACCATTGAAAGCTTAAAACAGAAAAAATTATGACCTATTCTAATTAGAAATACTTTCCAATACAATTTCAAAATCTTTGTAGTCGGGAAGGGATTCAAGACAAATAGACACATTTTCTAAATTTTTATTTTTTTCTCTTAAATATTTATCTATAGTCGGTAGCATTATATCTGCAGATTTCTTAGTGTTAAACCCTATTACCTCTTTCAAAATTGGAGGGAACACTATAGTTTTTAGAGATTTTTCATCAGCTACTTTTAAACTATTCCATGTAGCTAGCATAAGTTTTTTTCCTTCATGACCTGCACGAACATGAATTATATAATTTGATTTTAAATTGCCTGCAGAAGTCATAATGGCTTTTCCAGAAGGAATTTGTATTATTTCTTGAATAATCTTGTTACATTCTACTTGAACTGTTGAACCAGCTTCTCGGAGCGTTTTACACCTCAAATCACCACTGGGGAGAAGACGACTATTAGTGGGTATAACGATTGCATCATATTCCGTGTTTATTAGCTCCCCAATAAAGAGTTCTACAATCGAATTTTTAATGATGATTTGATTCATTAACTTACTATCTTAAGTTATGCTATTTATATTTTTTCTTAAAAATAATTAACAACCTTAATAGGGATCTAGTCCACATAAATGGCTTTAAACAGATTTCACAAATTTGTCAATTAAATTAATCGATTAATTTGAATTATTAATTTTTATAATTTTCAGAATCATATTTTTTACTTCATTATCAATTATTTCCATTATTTTTCGATAGATTTTTCGATTTGTATAATATGGATCAATTATATCTAAGTCCTCTTTATCCCCATTAAATTCCTTTAGAGTATGTGTTTTTCCCGCTAGATTTTTAATCAATGGATAAGAATGTATTATTTCATCCTTATGGAACCATTCCATGGTTATAATCAGATCGTTGTTTTCCAGCAAGTTAGAATTAATGAGCTGAGGAATAAAATCTGTATGATTTATATTCTTATTATTTAGATAATCTCTTGATTCAGGTTGCATGTAAGAAAATGCATTGATAAAACCAGCACTTTGAAAATTTAGGTTTACTTTATATTCTTTTGCATAGTATCGAGCTAAATATTCCGCAACAGGGCTCCTTGCTGTATTTCTGTGTGTTTTTTAGACAATTCCAGTACAAACAAAGAGTATTTTCTTTATGCTCATCAATTAGACAATGTTCCCAATCAAAATAAAATTTGTTGTTTATTTTGTTAATTCATCTATTTGCATTTTTAGTTTAGAATTTTCAATTTGACAAGCATTTAGTTGAAAAATACTTCAATCAGAAATATTCCGATTTATATGGGGCATGATCGTTATTTATTATTTAGTTCAATAATCTTTTCAATTGATTTTATTACCCCTTTTTCTACGCGTTGAATAGTTCTGTTATATACCTCAGGTCCAAAATTGACAGGATCAGGTATGTCTAATTCCCCAGTTTCACCTGCAAATTCTAATAGTAAGAATGATTTCTTATCAATGTCTTTTACATGCTTAAATTTTCTTCGTAAGCGTTTTAAATGGTATTTCTCCATCACAAGGATTAAATCTTGCTCATCCAAGAGTTTATCATCCATTATCTTACCATGAAAATCGGTAAAATCTATACCTTTTGTCTTTAAATATTCGATTGTTTCTGGTTGGGCAGTTTTGAAAACATTAACGAATCCAGCAGAATCAAAATTAAGATTCTCTAGTTCTTCTTTAAATTTTGTGTTTTGTAGCCAGTAGGAAAGTCCATGCGCTAGTGGACTACGGGAAGTGTTTCCAAAACATACCCATAGAACGTTTTTAATAGTTTTCATAATCAACTCTTAAGAAAGTATATCAAATTAAAAAAAAATTTCGATTATAATCAAAAAGATGTAAAACTTTAATTTTAGTTAATGTTTTTAATCATAACTTTAAAAAAGAATAGAGATTTCCACCTTAAATTTCATTGAAGATTAAAACTGATATTTTAATTATAGGAGGAGGTATCTCTGGTTTATCATTAGCGCTTAAATTATCCCATTTAGCTCCAGATATACAGATTTTATTAATTACAAAAGAGGAAATTAAAGAATGCAATACATTTTACGCACAAGGAGGGATAGCAAGTGTTTGGAGTAAAAGTGACAGTTTTCAAAAACACATCCAAGATACATTAATTGCTGGAGATGGTTTATGTAATGAAGATGTTGTAAGATTAATAATCACAAAAGCTCCGGAAGTAATTAAAGAATTAATTGAAATGGGAATTAAATTCACTAAAAATGCAGATGGAGATTATGACCTTGGTAAAGAAGGAGGTCATTCAGAAAGAAGAATCCTACATGTGAATGACTTAACGGGTCAAAATGTAGAAGAAGTACTTATTAAGCAGGTCAGAAAACTTCCTAATGTAGATATTAAGGAACATTGGTGTGCAATCAACTTATATGCAACTAATTTCAGATGTGATGGTGCATATGTTTTGGACCAAAATACTGGAGATATTTATGGGATAGTTGCTAAAGCAACTATATTAGCTACTGGGGGGGCTGGTAAGATCTATCTCTATACAACCAATCCTGATGTGGCATCTGGAGATGGAATTGCCATGGCTTACAGAGCAGGGGCTATAATTGCTAATATGGAATTTTATCAATTTCACCCAACGTGTTTATACCATCCCTATGCTAAATCTTTCCTCATAACAGAAGCAATTCGGGGAGAGGGAGCTATTTTAAAGGATATAAATGGTAGTGAATTTATGGAAGGATATCATCCTTTGAAAGAATTGGCACCCCGTGATATTGTTTCTAGAGCAATTGATGCTGAACTGAAAAGAACTGGAGATGATCATGTATTATTAGATATTGCTTCCTATAAAAGCCCCAATTTTATAAAAAGCCATTTTCCAGGAGTTTATGAGAATTGCATAAAATTTAATATAGATATTACAAAAGATCCTATTCCTGTCGTTCCAGCGGCACATTATTGCTGCGGAGGAGTCTTAACTAAGATAAACGGTTCTACAAAAGTAAAAAATCTTTATGTTATTGGAGAATCCGCCTGCACAGGCTTACACGGGGCCAATAGATTAGCAAGTAATTCCTTACTTGAAGGGTTGGTATGTGGACGTGAATGCGCAGAATTTCTTGCAAAAACATTAAAGGATAATAAAATTAATGAATTTGAAGATTGGGAACCAGGACATGCCGTTCCTTCAACAGAGGCTGTAGTTCTCACCCAGAATTGGGATGAGATTAGAAGATTCATGTGGAATTACGTTGGAATTGTACGAACGGACAAACGTTTACAGAGAGCTAAAAAAAGAATCAATCTTCTCTTAGATGAAATAAATCAATACTATTGGGATTTCAAAATTGAAAAGAATTTAGTAGAATTAAGAAATCTAGCCACAGTTGCAAAACTAATTATTGTTAGTGCAATTTCTAGGAAGGAGAGCCGAGGAATCCATTATAATATAGATTATCTGACTAAATCTAGTATGATAAGACCGACAACTCTTAGAAGACCTTGGTAAATGCATATTTTAGTATATTTTATATGGTATTTCTCATTAATTTTGAATAAATTATTATTTAATATTAAAAAACCAACGTGACATGTTCTTGAATCAAGGGAAAAGTATCAGAATTGAAAGAATCATCAATAGAAAAAGTAAAAGAACAATTATCATACCAATGGATCACGGATTTTCTGATGGTACCATAAAAGGATTAGAAAATCTTGCTGAAATGATCGACAAGGTTTCAATAGGAGGCGCAGATGCTGTATTAATGCATTCTGGGATGGTAGGTGCTGGTCATCGCCAACAAGGCAAAGATATAGGTTTAATAATCCATTTATCAGGAGCTACAAGCCTTTCCCCTAATCCAAACAAAAAAGTATTGGTTTGCTCGGTTGAAAGAGCTTTAAAATTAGGTGCTGATGCTGTATCAATCCATATCAACATAGGCGCGGATGATGAATCAGAAATGCTTCAAGATGCTCATAAAGTGGTTGAGGACTCAAGAGAATGGGGCATGCCCTTGATTGCAATGATGTATCCCCGTGGTAAAAAAATCAAAGATGAAAACGATCCTGATGTTGTGAATATCGCGGTTAGAGTAGGGGCTGAATTGGGTGCCGATATTGTGAAGACAAATTATACAGGTGATATAGATTCTTTTAGATACATTGTGAGAAGCGTTAATGTACCAGTTATTATTGCAGGCGGACCCAAGATGGAAACCATTCCTGAGCTACTCCAAGTTGTTTATGATTCCCTTCAAGCAGGAGGAGCAGGTGTTGCTTTTGGGAGAAATGTGTTTCAGTCAAAAGATCCTTCAATGTTAGTTAGCGCGATTTCTAAAATCGTTCATGAAAACTATTCTGTAGAAGATATAATGGAACAATTTAGATTTAAATAAATTAATTAGGCGATTTATTATGACAGAAAAAAAAATCATTTCATATTCTCATCTATTTAGGAGGGCTTTGGAATTGTCGATAGAATTTGCATTACTAATGATTCTTATCTTTTATCTTCCTCAAATTATTCAGTTAATTAAATTAATATATGGTTTAACTTAGAGGGGATATTAATATTTCTAATATTTCATGTTATGCTCCCTTTAATTGTAGTCGAAATTCCATATATTAAACACAATTATAATTTTAATCGTTTAGCATTAATTATTGGATCTATTTTACCCGATCTTATTGATAAGTCATTAATGTTTTTAGGACTTGGTTCAGGACGTGGGTTGTCTCATACGCTATTATTTGTAGTAGTTGTTTATGTGACTATATTACTATTATTTAAAGGAAAAACTACCATACCAAACTCATTGGTGATCGGAATTCTATTTCATCTATTATTAGATCTTCCTGAAATCCCTTTATTTTATCCATTTATCAACTACCAATTCATTTACCTTGAAGATCCATTTAGTGATTGGCTATTTACACTTTTTAATGATCCGATTGTACAAATTACAGAAATCTTAGGGATTCTATTCTTAATTATTATTATAATTCATAACAAACTTTATGGTATTAGAAAAATAGTCACTTACATAAAAGATAGTAATGTAATTCAAAAATTAGACGAATAGTATAATTCGATTAGTAAATTTTTATTTAAATAATTTAGAAATTAATTACCTAACATCTATTAGAATTTGAATCTTTATATCTAGTGATTTCTAATGAATCAATCCAGCATATTAAATATCATAGTTGATACCCGTGAAAGGAAATTAATGAAAATTTTGGATCAGAAAAAAGATACGATTAATTACACAATAGAACAATTAGATATCGCAGATATTGTAATCAGCGAGGAGGTAGCAATCGAACGGAAAGAAGGATCTGATTTTGTATCCTCTATCATGGATAATCGATTATTTGAACAAATGATGCGTTTAAAAGAAACCTATACTAAACCTATTCTAATCTTGGAAGGCTTAAATGATAAAGTGTTCGAAAATACCGGCATGAACATTAATTCCATATATGGTGCTCTGTGTAAAGTTTCGTATGCAATGGGTATATCAGTAATACCAACCAGGAATTTAAACGATACGGCTATTGCTATCGAAAGAATAGCATTTCGGGAACAATCAAAAGGGTATGAAGCATTAATGTCAAGGAAAGCCCCCAAAAGCATGAATCCTGATGATAGAAGAGCCTTTATCATAGAGGGATTAATTGATAGTGGTCCTAAGAAAGCAAAAGAATTGATCGAGCATTTTAAAACTCCATTTAACGTTTTAAAAGCAATCAGAAATACCAAAATAATTTATACTAAAACAGGGAATCCAAAAGGCATAGAAGGACCATTGACAAAACTTTCTGGTTATGGTTGGAAGTTTGTCCAAAAAAACAAGGAAATCTTGTTTGGAATAAGAGAGATAAATCCTCAGAGGAGTTTGGATGAAATCTAGAACCTCTTTAAAAACAATTAACAATGAAGAATTTCTTCATGTATAGAACTTAGAACCAAATTTGATGAGGATTCAAAAATCAATTATATCAATTTTCCATGTGATTACCTTAAAATAGAATAAAAAATATGTTTGAAATGAATTTTAATTAGTATCCATTAATTTGTTTAAAATAATCGTCTGGATCGTCAATTCCAGATTGCAGCAGGTTAAATTCTTTTTGGATTCCTAATTCTTTACTGATTTTTTCTAAATATCGAACGTCTAAAATATCATTAAACCTGATCCAACAAGCTAAAGCGTCAGAATAGTCTTGCCACCCTCCAAAAACTAATTTTGATAGAATAAAATCCTCTTTAGAGGCTGCCCAACATTCAATATCGACAAATTTAATTCTGACCCTCCGTTCTAGGGCTATAGGACCTATTCTTTTGTATTTACTTTTATTATCTTTGTCAATAATATAATTATCGAGTTTAATTCTTTCTTGTTTATCTAAAAATTGAATCATTTTTGTTTCTTTAGCTAGATCAATAGTAGTAGTCCAATCTTGAAAAGGAAAAAACTCATTTTGTTGCAATACTGAAATATAATCAGCAATAGTAAGGTTTACTGAAAATAAATCAACTACAAAATCAATATCGGTTGTGGATCTTGCGTCAGAATAGATACTAGTTAGAATTCCACCAACTAAATAATAATTCATGCCCTTTTCTTTCTCAAATGTCTCAAGAAAATTAATTAATTGAATAACCGCATTTTTATAATTTACTTCCATCTTTTTTTCTTCCCAATGATCTCATTCTATCATGAAATTTATGCATTTCCAGAATAATTTCTTTAATTGATTTATCGGGGAACCTCTCTTTTTCAGTTTTAATATAACTATTTATTCCAAAATCACATAATTCAAAAAAAATGTTAACTATATCTCTGGATGGCATTTTATTCATTAGCTCCATTCTACCTTTGAAGTTTCTCATGATTTTCCTATAATTGCCATCTGTTATTTCTTCCATGGTTCAGAGAATCGTTCCTAAGTTTAAATTTTTTTAAAGTAATTCTTTCCTAAAGAGATAATACCAAATTTAACTTATTAATATTCCTTATAAGCTTCTTATAAGAAAAGAAAAAAGAAAAAAAAATGATATTGGGTAAAATTACTCTGAGATTCGATCTGGGTTTTGACGTTTTTTAAAATAGATATAACCAACACCTATTAATGCTACTCCGCTTACTATAGAAACAACTATAATAGTAATAATAATACCTGGGTCTATATCATCAGTTAGGCTTTTAGTAACTGCAACATATTCAGTTGCTTCATTACCTACAACATCAGTAGCATAGAATGTGATGGTAACACTTCCTTCTGGCAATGCGGCCCATGCCGTTTGATTAATTACTCCATTTTCCGTAAATGTGTAGTTATGCAACCCTCCGTCAAGAGTGTACCACATTGAAACTACATAAACATCTGTGATTGTTACATCGAAAGAGGGAGCATTTACGCCAAATACATCACTTGAAGTAGGTGAATTAATCGTTATCTGGGGAGCACCGTCTTCTGCTATGGGTAAATAATCTATACTTCCCGCAGACCCACCTATATATGTATAAGGATCATCGACAATTCCATCATTTGGACTTACATCTGGACTAGTCCAATTATCCCAGTAATTACCAATTGACATGCTATTCCAAATGTTATCAGTTCCATCATCAATCGCATGTATTCCATTTTCCAGAAAGAAATTTTTATAAATTGAGTTGTTATCACACCCTGAAGCAATACGTATTCCCTGAGTATTATTATAGAAGATATTATCAATGATGTCATTGTAATCGCAATCATCCCATAAATATATCCCCTCCCCAATATTATCGTTTGCGGTGTTTCCCAAGAGGATGTTATTTTTACAATCAGTATCTAAAAATATCCCTTTATCATCATTATTATTTGCGGTGTTTCCCGAGAGAATATTATCTTTACAATTAGTATCTAAAAATATCCCCGTATCATCATTATTATTTGCGGTGTTTCCTGAGATCGTGTTATTATCGCATGCATTATATAAAGTTATCCCAATATAGTTGGAGCTTGCGGTGTTTCCCGAGAGGATGTTATCATCGCACTCGGTATCTAAACGGATCCCATCATTATCATTACCGTTTGCGGTATTTCCCGAGATGGTGTTTCCATCGCAATTATCCCATAAACATATCCCATACCAATTTTCGTTATTGATGTTTCCCGAGATGTTATTATAATCGCAATTAGAATACTATAAAATACCACTATACCCGTTGTTTGAACAGTTGTTATTAATTAAGGTTCCGTGGTTTGTATTTTCTAATTTGATCCCCGCATCATAGTTCCCGCTCCTTGCGTTAGTAACATTGCAATTTCTGATGATAAAGTACTCGGTTTTAGAATTGTTTATAAAAATTCCGCTTCCTGTTGGCGAACTGCTTGCGTCAATAGAAACATTTTCAATTATATAGGGTGTGCTCCATGAACCATCACCGTAACACCAATCATAGGTAGAGGCTGTCTCTGTCCAATTACCATCAACATGTATGAATGATTCAGTGTAACCGGCTGACTGATTCGGGATATTAAACTCAGTTTGTACTCCCTTGTTGAAATTAAGCTTATTATCTAGAGATAACGCTAAAAATAATCCTATTAATAAGATACTTATATTTTTTAGTTTAGATTTCATTTTAATGCTGCCTTGTTTTTTTGTTAGAGATAGTAAATTTTACCTTGTTAATAATTATTTGATTCTGATTAACATTTTTACATTTTTGGAGATTATTATTAAAAATTGATGACCCTTTTTTAGAAAGTAGTTAAATTGCCTTAGATAAATGGAAAATTAATTATGAAACATTAATTAATGCAATAATAAATGTCTATAATTTCTCAAAACAATACATCTTAAAATATGATTATCTACCTCTCATTAATTGCCATTTTCTTTTCGAGCATGGTTTATGGGGTAATTGGGTTTGGAGACGCTCTAATTTTAATCCCAATCATTACTCCATTAATTGGTATTAAGAACGCAGTAATCTTGGTTAATTTATGGGGTATCCTTACAGCATTTCTCAATTTCATTAAATACCTTCAATTTTTAGATAGGGGTTATTTTTTCCGATTTATATCCTTAGGGATACCTGCTACAATCTTCGGAACGTTCTTATTCATTGAAATCAGGTTAGAATGGATAGAACTTATGCTAGGGGTTTTTATTTTTGGATATTCTACTTTAAAATTGATTTATTACAATAAAAAACATGAAGAAGTTGACCTAGAAATGCAATTAAATACCACTTCTCCTTTAATTATAGCGGGTGGATTCACATATGGTTTATTATCATCATTGATAAGTGCGGTAGGACCACTTAATGTAGCAATGCTCGAAAGAACAGGACATGTTAGGGAAAATTTTATAGAAAATTTTGCAGCTATTGGATTTGCGCTATCTATTGCGAGAACACCACTTTATTTTGTAACAAATATCTTTCCTTATGATTTATTCCTATTATTCCTTTTGGGGTTTCCAGTTATATTTCTAGGAATCAAATTTGGACACAATCTCACTCCTAAAATACCAATTAAAACATTTCAGATAATTATTTTCTATTTTTTGTTGATAATTAGTCTAAAGTCCATTATAACGGCAATTTTTAGTCTAGTTCTTTATTAGAATCTATTTCAACAATAGCATAGAATAAAAATAAAAAAAGGAATTAAAATAAACTCATATACCTTTGAATTTGATTCTGAATTAGGAGAAGTTGAATATTTCTTGCTCCACCTATGACCTCTTCAATTTTACTTACATCTGTGAGTTCATCTACAAGTGTATTATCAGTTACACTAACACCACCCATATGCTGTTGCACTTCATAACAGATCTCATGAGTTAGTTTTGCAACATAATATTTACCTTGGGATGAAATTCCTGCCACCCACTTCTCTGCTTCCTTTGATGGCTTTTCAGCAAAAAGAATTTTATCATCATAGATCGTTGCTGCTTGTAATGCTAAACTCGTAGCTGCAGTAGATTTCGTTAATAAATCTGCAAGTCCATAACCTACACCTTGGTATCGAACAACTGGTTTGCCAAATTGTTTTCTTAGATTTGTATAAATTATTCCATAGATTAATCCAGCCCAACATATACCTATTCCCGATCCCATGATACCAAGTCTTTCTGGAACCAACCCTTCAAAGAGTCTTACATACCCTTGACCGTTATCAGCGAGGATATATTCTCTTGGAATTTTTACGTCCTTAAAATATGTGTGAGCAATATGAACTCGTGGTACAGAATTTATTTTCAAGCGTTCGGTTTTTACTCCAAATTCTCTTTTTATCATTGCTTGAACCATGGTACCTCTAGGATCTTCTGCGCTATGCACTCCATAAGCACAGAAATAATCTGCTTTGGGACCGTTTGTGGTGTATACTTTTTCACCATTGTAGATAAGAGCATCTCCATCTTTCGAGGCAATAGTAGTCATATTAACCGCATCTGACCCTCTATTAGGTTCAGTAATTCCAATACATCCGATTTTCTGACCAGACATCAACTCATCTTGTACTTTGCGAATTGTATCTCCTGTTCCACCATGGCTGTAATAATGAAAGGTTGGATTTCCACACAATATTCCGCTTGCCAAACGTCCTAATTCTAGTTGAGCATCTAACATGGATAAATGGGTTCCGAGCAATATTTCTTTTTTCATCCCATATGGTTTGAAATCATTCCAAAGATTTATTCGTTGCATGTATCCATACTTTCCTAGTTCGGGAAATAACACGTAGACATCTTTTGATCGATCGATTTTGGGGTTTAACTCCAAGCAGAATTCTTGGAGTTGATTACAATACTCTTTTTCCTCTTCATTTAACATTGGAAAGATATTATCATTGAAAATTTTGAAAACGTTTTCCAAAGTCATTTTTTCGTGAATTTGATCATCAATAATTTTTTCTTGCATGCTTATTTACTCAATTTCCTATATTATTAATATCCAATGAAAGGATTTTAGTTAAGTAGTCTTAATTATTTATTGCACATAAATTTATAATATAGAACTAGATATCTTGAAATAGAAAAAAAAATTTAACCAAAATTAATAAATATATATGTTAATCTAAATTTCGAATTGTATAAGTTGGTCGAAAAATGCAAATACAAGCCATACCATTGCTCATTTCAGGAAGTTTAATAGTTTTTTTTATCTTATTTACACTTAGATATAAATATCATATTGAAAAAAGAGATGAACGGTCCAGAATTGAACAGAAAGGAAAACATGTTGAAAAATACGTGGTTAAAGAAAGTCGGAATATAATGACCGAGAAATTACTAAAAATCTCAAAGATGATTGATGAAACCAAAAAACAAGTTGAAGAAACGGTAAAAGAAAAGATAAAACTCATTGAAGGGCAGGTAAAATCAGGAAATCATGAAACTGAGATGATTGAAAAGGGAGGAAAAGAGTACCGGATATCGACATCAGGATTGTTATCAGCGATGCCAAAGACAAAAGAAGAATTAATGACTGACATTAAAAATCTAAAAGAAACCATTAAAAAACTTGAATCTTTAGATACCGAGCTATTTGATGATTCTTCTCGAAAGGTTGATATTGGAAGTGGATTGTATTATGAAAAAATGTCTCGACGTTTTATTAAAATAATCCAAGAACATGAATTAGATTCTTTAGAATTTATACCTATCCAAAACTTAAAGTATCACTTATTTAAGGACATCAGAAACTTAAAGAATAGCGATGTATTGCCTATATTAAATCTAATGAAAGAAACACTTTTAATAAGAGATATAGTCGAGATCAACACTACTCTCCAACTTATATCTGTTAAAAAGGTTGATTTAGAGTTCACTAATCCAGAAAAGGTTGTTATTTCATTCGTATATGATGAAAATGAACTAATCGTGCAAGAATTACTAAAATTGACACATTGGGATTATCTTTATGCAACCAAGATTTTAAACGGTTTAATTGATAAAAAAATTCTTACTATAAGCAATGATGAGATAATTATCGAGATGTTTAAAGAAAAAGCTAAATGGAACGAGTTAATTGAAAATCAAATTAAACAAGAGAATTTAAAAGAGGAGGAAAAACTCAAGCGTCAATTAGAACTAATGAAAAAGCTGAAAACTCAATTAGAAGTTACTACGGAAGAGATTAACATTGAGGACCAAAAGCCAATATCAGATGAAACCAAGGAAGATCTTGAAAAAATCGATGAATTAGAGGAAGAATTGATACCAAAGATAAAGTTCGATAAAAAGCCTGCTGTGAAAATCTTACCACAATCAATAAAGGAAGAAAATCAATTTGAAAGTGAAATTGAAAATATTAAAGAAGAACAACCAGATTTAATTGAAGTAATCTCTCAAAAAATATTGAGCTACCTTGAAAAATACTCTATTATGAATGGCGGGTTGATACAATACGAAAAGATTAAGTATTTCATTTTAAAGGATCATCCAAATATTAAGGATGAAGAAATTACAAAAACAATTAACCAATTAAAAGAATTACAGTTAATTCATAGTAAAATCAAATTAGGACAGTACGAACTGTATTTATTTAAAGATTTAAAATTAAATCCCACTGAAAAAAAATTCATCAAATATGCCATCTCAAAGAAACCCTTAAACAAGGAAGATTTTATGAAAGGTTTAAAATGGGATGAGGAAAAAACCCTAAAATCAATGAAAAGTTTACAAGAAAAAGGAATTTTACGGATTGAATCTAATAAATTAACTATTCCGGGAATTATTCAGAATATCTAAATTATAGCATTTAAATTGGTATATCATTTGTAATTCTCACTAATATATCTTTGTACTTCTTCAATCTCAGCAAGATGAGTTTCTCGATTCCCAAAAATATAAAACCGAACCTCCGGTCCTGTCCCACTTGGGCGAAAATACAGCGTCGAATCTTGGCTTTTAAGTTGATATATGTCTATATTTCCTGCATTGTCTGATAATGCTTTTACAAAATACTCCTTCCCAGCAATCGTTATATTTCGATCGTCATTCTTATTGAAGTTATTCATTATTTTGACCTTTTCTTCGTCTATGGCAGGAATTGTTTGATTAATTCCTTTAATCGACCAATCTATTGATTCGGAAATAACATGACCCCGTGAAATTAACTCAGCTATGAGAACTAGAGCAGTAACGGGATATTTATCTGCTATTAGTGGAAATTTAGTTATGAACTGATATTCCCCATGGTCTTTTTCAGGATTAATTTTAAAGACATTTAAAGTGTGTCCTCCTGATTCCTCCCACATAACAATGAGCCAATTTCGATCAAAGAACTCTGATTTGACTTGGTTTAAAAAATCTGAAATTTTCTCTTTTAGAAGAGTTGGGTTATCTATTTTTATTAAATTCTTATTTTTATCCTCTAAATAGAGAATAGCTGAATCGACTTTCGATTTTTCAACTTCCACATCAAATAAGAAATAAAGAATAATACCTAAATGTTTATAACCTACACCAGTTAATATATTAAGGAAACTTGAATTATCTCCTCTTAAATCACTTGGAATGGTCCTAACATTAAAAATCTTTTTACCATAACTCTTTGCTAATATATTGTGCATTGCGGAATAGATTTCATTTGGGATATAAAAGTAGTATTCACCATTTTGCTTAGTGTACAATGCTATTCTATCTCTATCTGCGTCTAGTAATAAAGCAAGATCAGAATGATTTTCATTCATTATTTTCTGCAATTTTTCTGGTCTTAATTCTTTTAATGGGTTTGGAGGATTGATTTCTTCATCTATAAGAATGACATTTGCCCCATAATCCTTAAATAAATTCACAATTCCTCTAGCTTTTCCAAGATAAGGCCATATTACTATATTTTTTCCGTTAATACTCTTAATTTCTAATACATCCGTTAATAATTGCTTCACGTATTCGTTATTTATTTTTTCTGCATTAACTATTTCTGGAGTATAATCCCTTTTCAAAGTGATTTCATTTAATTCCATGGCACACTTAGAGATTTCTTTGAACATATCACCTGACATGGGCATGGGATAATCAATGTAAAATTTGATACCGTTCCATGATAAATCATTATGAGACGCCGTTAGCATTAATATTAAATTAATATCCTTGAGTAATGCGACTGAAGCTGCTGCGTAGGGAGAAGATAGTTTTGACTCTCCTTTAACATCTTCTTGATGGTATATAGTGAATCCATCACTTGCTAAAATTTCAGAACAATATTGGAGCAATATATCCTTACTAGGACGATTATCAGTTACAATCAAAACATTCAAATTTTTGTTGTTCTTCAATTTTTTATATTTCAAGCTAATTGCTTTAAAGACTCGTAAAAAAAGAAATAACTTTCTTTGTGTTAAGAAATAGAGATTTTTCTCTCTGATATCAAATATTTGAATCCTTAAACCTGACGTTGGAGCTACTATTGGATCTATAAGTCGTTTTTCTTCTTCAGTTAACTCTGGCAAAAGAATTAGATCTCGATCATCTTTCTTATAACTATTAACTTCTTCTATTTCAAAATTTATCAGATTAGACACCATTTATACTGAAATTTTATATTAAATAATATCGAAAATCTTAAAAGTTTTATTAAATAGCTTGTAAGTCTCAATTTTAATCTCTTGAAATACCTAAGTATCCTTGAATCATTTTAATTAAGTATTGGGATAGACTTGTTTGATGGCATCTCTAACTATTGCATGTATTTTTTCTCGATATACTTCATTTATGGCAATCATTCCATGGACTTTTATTGGTGGTTGCCGATCTGCTTGGGATAAGATTCGCTCGCAAAATTCAGGAGTAAGATGATTGGGGAGATCCTGTTTATTAGCAATGCCAATTACCAGAATGTCATTGTAATATTTATCAAGAATATCATTAATAATTTCTTTACTAAGATTTACGTTTTCATAGGTCGAATCTAATACTAATAAGGCAATATCCGTATTATCAAGCAAGCTTCTCCATAATGATCGAAAATTTTTTTGCCCTGCAAAATCCCAAAAAATTACGGATCTATAAATCCCTTCAAAATTGTTAAAGGAGGTGATGTCTACATTGATCGTGGGAATATATTCAAGGTCAATATCCTTTCCACATATCAAATGTAATAAAGTAGTCTTGCCCACACCTCCAAGTCCTATAATCGAAACCTTTATCGCACCAAGTATTATGTCGTCAATATCCTTTTCAAAACTATTGAAAACTGCGCGATTACCCGCCCATGAACCGTTAGCTATGATTTCTCCGAATTTTTCAATGAATTTGATTTTGATTGTCGTTATTTTTGAATTAACTGAAGCATCATCTTCTTCTAAATCAGTACATACTACAATAATTATATCCTCGATAATCGTATAATAATATTTAAACTCATCTGTTGCCGTTGATCTAATATCACTTTGGCTAATTTCCTTCATAAATCCAGAAAAAGCGCTTAAAAATCCTGCTAACAAATCTCTATCAACATCCGAGCTGCCATAATTTCGAAACAATAGACTCTTTCCATCTTTAGTTAAGACATTGATGTATTGTATCATCGTAACCGCCCTTTTATTCTGTATTCAATATAAACTTAAACTTGTATGATTTTATCTTGGAGTGGAGCTTAAAATATCGCACAAAGAAGCGATCTTAAATGATGTTATATCATATTTTCAAGATAAAGGAATTTAAATTTAAATACTATATTAATAAATAAAGAAGAATAATAAAAAATTGATCTTTTTAAAAAGTTACTATTATTGCCAATTCATTTCTAAATCAAGGGGCTGTATCTTTAATGACTGATGAAAATGACGCTGAAGAACTATCAATACAAGAAATATATAAAGAGCTCAATGACAAAATAACTCTCTTCTCATCGATATTAGAAAAATTTGGTCTGGATTTGATAACCAAATTAGGTCAGACGAATTTGAAATTAAACAAGTTAATAGATAAGGTTAATGAATTACATGATGCTACTCTAGATGTTAAAAGCATGTCTCCGCAATTTTATAACATCATACAAGGGCAAAAAACTATAATAGAAGAAATTGAATTACTTAAAACACTTACTACCAATGCAAATAGTATTAGCAAAAAAGAACGACCTGAAATTCAAAAAATAGAAAGAAAAAAAGATGCTACTGATATGAAAAACTCAATTCGATCTGGTTTATTAGGTTTACAATCTGATATATCGCATATGGAAAACCCAAAAGATGTGATCCCGGCTCTTGAAGAGATAAAAGGACAAATTTTTGAATTCACGGGCGGTCATAGAATTCTGTATGAAATGTCCCAAATTATCAATCGCTTGAACACACTCGAATCATTATCAGAAAAGTTCGATATCGATAAACCGGATTCAGTCAACTCAAAAGATTATATTAGGGAAAAAATCACTTTTTGGACCAACAAATTAGAATTGAAACATTAAGAAAAAGTAGTTATAAAAAATCCAACTTTTCGCTCAAAATCTAAAACTCCTGGATACAAGAAAAATTTGGTTAAAAAAATATTAAGATAGAACCTAAGATTATTTTGATTTAAACACCATTTCGGCTATTTTGTGAAAGACATCTTTAACATTATTGCCGGTCATAGCTGAAGTCTCATAATATGGAGCATCTAATTTCTCACTTAGATGCTCTGCCATTGGTAAAATAATCTTTCGTTCATCCTTTAAATCAATCTTATTCCCTATTAATATTCGGGGTATATGGCTTAAACCATATTTGACTGCAGTATTATACCAATTATTGATATTACTAAATGTGCTCGAACGTGTCACATCAAATACTAGAATCATTCCATCAGCGCCATTGAAATATGGTCGATGGAGCATGTAGAATTGTGGCTGACCTGCTATATCCCAAAACATCAAGTTTACTGTAGCGCCCTCTGTTTCTAAAGTTATAGGTTCCTTCACAATATGAACGCCTACAGTGGCAATATAAGATTCCTCGAACTTATTTTTTGCAAATTTAGTTAGAAGGCTTGTTTTGCCGACAGCAGGATCTCCGATAACTATCACCTTGTAGATCGCTTCAGTTCGACCTTGAAATACAATATCACTTGATTCTTTACTCATTTTAATCATTTATTATTTTGAAACCGATTATTTATATTATAGATTTACATTTTTTAAATTAATGTTTTATTTTTAGAAATCTACTACTAGAAAGCATGTGTAAAACTTTTATTCAATTAATTGTTTTCTCATAATGAGCATGAATATAAGACAGCGACATTTCATAAAATCCTCAGAGATTAAAGCACTGAAGGATGAGATTTTAAAACGTTACGATCAAAATTTTGTAGATAGTTTATTTCCAAAGAAATCGCGAATTGAAGTAATTATCACTGAACATAGTGATATATTATATGCAATTAATAATGAATTAAAGTTATGGAAATCTAAGGAACATGGTTTTATTCCAGTGCTTACTCAGTTGATAAATAAAAAGATAAGATTAAGAAAAGTGGTTGTTGATATGGGAGCAATCAAATATATAACTCTGAGTGGAGCGGATATAATGAGACCAGGAATAACAAAAATCGACCCCTTGATTCAAAAAGGTGAAATAATTGAGGTTGTTGATGAGACTCATGATAGATCTCTTGTTGTAGGGAAAGCATTATATAATGGAAAAGAGATGGAATCATTGAAATCTGGAAAAGTTATCCAAAACCTCCATACGATAAATAAAAGTGATTATATTTGGAAATTTGCTAAAGAATTCAAATAACCACTCGCTTGAATGAATTTAACAAATTTCATCAAAAAGAATTTGATTGAATAGACCTCTCTCATTTTCAGGTATAACACTTTGTTTGTCTTTCACTAATTCCCACGATTCAAATTCAAACTCATTAAAAAGGATCATGATCATTCTAAGGGCATTTTCACAGAAATCGCTTTCATAATTCTCCGTCATATTCATGAGCCTGATGATTGAGTTTAGCTTCCACATAATTTTTTTTTCGGGATCAGCTGAATTAATCATAAATTCATCAAAAAGAGAGATATAAAATTGATTTTCTATTATCATTATACCTATTCTCGAGCATTTAATTTTTTTTCTCTTAATTTTAACTATATTTATTGCCTAAAAAGCAAACTTATTTAATCACATGGTCGTTGCTATAATACAAATTTTCACTCGAAATTTCTCTTAGTCGACCCCAAGAAAGTTTTGTTAGGTAAATAGTGCTAAGAATTTTACTTTATTATTTAAATATTAAATGATTGTTTTCTTGATTAAAGAGTATCAAAGTATGAAGGATATATTGAAGTATATAAATTAAAATTAAGGTAATACGTAGGTATATTCCCGATAACACACGATTCTATAAAAGATTCATATCTTATAATACTTGGATACTATTTCATAGGTCATTTTTATATATATCACGATGACTTGTGAAAATTTTAAAAAAACTAATGGTGTGTGTGAAGAGATGAGTATGTATAGAAGTTACCTTCTTAAAAATCAATTTTGGGCTAAGAAAGGGAATGAAAAAAGTGATTCAACTGAAACTGATAAAATATTTATAAAACACGACTCTGAGATTGGAGGAATTTATGCGGTAATTAATGCAGAACATAAAGGAGTAAAAATCGTGGTGAATGGTGAAGAGCATTGGTTTAATAATTTTGATAAGTTAGATAACTTTTTGTCCAGATTAAAACAAAGTGAAAATGATTTCATTAAGATTTTAAGAAGGAAAGATATGTCAAGTCAATTAAGACATTTAGAGATTTAATCCAATTATTAAAATTAAGTCTCTTTATGAGAGAAAAATAGAAGACAAAATAATAAAGTTTAGAATATGTTAATTTTGTTTTTCTTCATTCCTTTTATCTCTTATCTTATCCAAAAATTCAGGAGTTATGGTTTTAACACCTTTCTCCTTCGCCATTTCAACGCAACCTTTCAGGACCTTTTTCAAGAAGATTCTTGGAAAATTAATTAATTTCGCACATGCTTCTTCTGTCCACAAAACATCAGGATCAGTTCTTTTGGCAGCAGATGTTACTGCACTAACATCTATTTCTTTATCTTTTGGTATTGGTTCTGAATAGGGTGAAGCATGCTTGCTAAACCAAAAAGTAGTATTGTCTCGAAATCCAAAATCAACGGGCAAAGAAGGAAATCCACTACCTTCAAGCAAACTATCTTTCCATTTCTTTTTCATTATTATTTGGACTTTATACCAGATTATTATATATGAAAGTTAAACCAATATTGCCCTTAAATGAGTATATTTATGGATAAATTGGTTGAAGTCCAGATTGAAAATGCCGTAGTCTTAAATTTGTTCCTCGAGAAACCCTAACTTTTGGAATATTTTCTTTATTTTTGTAAAGTTCTGTTATTGCAGCAACCGCATAATCAATATGTGAAGATTCATAAACATTTCTGGGAACAGCAAAGCGCACTAAATGCAGGATTCCTTTTCTCTCTTCTTCAGATTTATTATCCCATTCAAAAGCAAAAGGACCTAATTCTGCGCCTCTTATGCCATAGTGTCTTACTAATTCAATTGTAAACCCAACGCCTCCGAAATCTGAGATCTTCATGTTTGTATTTTCAAAAAACTTATCCATATTTATGTATACCGCGTGTCCTCCAGCGGGTAAGATTACAGGTACGCCATTCATCACTAATTTTCGGGCAAAATCTCTCACTTGACGAATTCTTTCATTCAAATAGGGTTCTTTAACTATTTCATACAATCCAACAGCTAATGCCATGATATCTCTACCGGACATTCCTCCGTAGCTATCATTACCAAAAGTTAAAATTTGTTTTTCTTTTAATCGAATTCCAATATCCACATTGAGTGAGAATTTTCGATGAAATGTGCCTCTATCTTTAAAGAATAAACCACCACCCATATTTGCCAATCCATCTTTCTTGAAACTAATAGTAAATCCATCAGCGTAAGAAAACATTTCTTTTACAATTTCGGGAATTGATTTATTTTTATATCCATCTTCAAAATTTTTAATAAAGATAGCATTTTCAGCAAAGCGGCAAGCATCAAAAAAAAGAGGAATATCATAGTTTTTAGCTATTGTTTGCACTGCTTTTATATTCTTCATGGACACTGGCTGGCCAGCAGCTGTGTTATTTGTAATTGTAATATAAATTAAAGGAATGCAATCTGCTCCTTTCTCTTGAATAAATTGTTCTAATTCCTTAATTTCCATATTTCCCTTGAACGGGTTGCTTTTGTCCATCTCGAGATAATTAAAATCTTCAAATAAATTTGTAGAGAATAAATTCACAGGATGCATTCCATTTGCTGCAATATTTGCCTCTGTTGTGTCAAAATGACCATTATTTGGGATATACCATGGTTTATTATTATTTAGTACTCGTTTAAGTTGAGCTATCGTTGAGAATAATAAATATTCTGCACACCTACCTTGAGGAACAATGAAAGCATTAGGACGTTCTAATTGATGAATTCCACCATTAACAAATCCTCCATTAAAGGAAGTTAGATACAACTCATCCATAAGTTTTTGTACATTCGTTTCACCCGAGAGTATCAGCTGGATTGATTTTTTAGTATGTTCACCCCGTTCGAATATGTCTCTAATGGCATCTAGCAAAACATAATATCCTTTATTACGTCCGTATGATTCATCTCCGTGAAAAATGGCTGACCATTGAAGATCAGTCATTGATGTTGTTCCGCTATCAGAGAGAAAATCTAATACAAGCATATCTGCAGGAAATGAAAACATGCTATACTCAGTCTCTTTTAAGGCAATTTCTCTTTGCTTCTTAGTAACGTCTTTTATGTTTCTTACCACTAAAGAACGTTTAGTGGGAACCGGAACACCTAATTCATGCATCGATTTCATTTTCAAAAACTCGAATATATGAGATAAAAAGAGAAAAATATTAACATTATTGTTTTATCAAATATCAGAAAATATTAAAATTTGTACCATCTTTAAGAAATAAATTTAAAAGGCAAATTTTCATAATTTTTTATCATTCTTCAAATAAGTAGCGTTTTTCAGCATCAATTCTGCTATTGTTATAAATACATTCTCGACATTTTCTCCACTTTTTGATGAGCACTCAATATAATTAAATCCATTAGCTTTCGAATATTTGGCAGCATCTACTTCAGTCACGGCTCGCGTCTCCTTTAAATCTAATTTGCTACCTACTAGTATTGTAGATACCCTTTGACTCTGTTCTTTGTTCGCTTCATTGAAAACCTTGAGCCACTTATCTAAGTTTTTAAAAGTTAAATATCTTGTAATGTCGTACAAAAAAATGCTACCATTTGCTCCAGAAACAGCACCTGGTAGTAAAAAACGAAACTTTTCTTCCCCACCAAAGTCCCAAACTTGCAATGATACCTTTTTTCCATCAATATCGAGCTTTTTTAAATAAAAATCCATACCAACTGTCTCGCGAAAATTAGCTATAAACACTCCTTCTAAATATCGCTGGATCAGAGTAGTCTTTCCGACCCCACCATCCCCAAATATACAAAGTTTGAACCTATATTCATTCATAATAAAGGAAGGAGTGTTATCTTTATATTAATTCATAAATAAAATCTGGTAGCTTTAATATATTAGATGATCAATTTAAATTTTTATTATTCCATATCTTATTAAATTGATCATCATGTTTTCATAATCATTCAAATAATGAAAGACAGTCTAGTGTTATTCAATTTTTAAAAATAAGTTATTTATCTGCACTTTCCTTAAGATCTTGTAAACTAATTACTCTTTTTTTTAGTATTTCTTTTATTTGATTGGTATCTTGAGTAAGCCATTTCAAAGCTAATGACCATAAAATAATTCCTGGTAGAATGCATAAAGTTAAGATTAAAATTGTAAGCTGATAATTATAAAAAGTTACTAAAAGAAGAATCCCACTTAAAGAGGGTCCTATGCCACGGCCTAGATTTTCTAAAAATTGGTTCCATAAAACGATCTGGCCTTGTGCTTCATGTAAGTTTATTTGCTGTAAAACAGGTGATTGGTTCACTATATACAATGAAAATATTGATCGTGAGAAGAAGAATATTGAACCCATTAGCCATATAATTGGTAAGATCATAAGAAATCCTACATCTTTTCCTTGTTCAACAGATAAATGTGGACAGAGAATCCCAATGTCCACCGCTTGGAACAAAAATGCAGTCATATTGAATGAATCTAGCCCAATCTACATTTTGGATTAAAAACTCTGGTTCAATAACTTGGATTTCCTGATTTGGACAAGAATATAACGTTTGAAAAGTCCTAGCAGTATCTACGATCCATCCCCAAGATTCAAACTGATCTTTTGCATCAAAATAAGTTAAACCAAACCCTGAAGAAACCAGCATCAATACTTAATATCCGGGAGGTGGAACAGAATCATCAGAAGTTCCTAATACGTTGATGCTATAAGTACAAGAAAATAGCAATATGATTAATAGGAAAGATATCCAATTTTTCTTTAATGTTTTTCTCATTCCAAGCATCTATAAAAATAAAATTTACGTTTATGAGTTCAAATAAACTTTTATAATTTTTGAAAATAATATGGTTTTTAGTATGATTATCTTTTTATAGAGTATTTAACTTAAGTTAAATCTGTTATTACTAATTAAACCAATTCTCATGACGCCCTCAGAACAATTGATTAAACAACTTCAAAATGGCTCCATTCGAGCATTAATTTTTGATTTTGATGGAACGCTTCTTGATATTGCTGAACCTCTTAAAAATTCAATTAAAGAAGTTTTTGAGGAGTATAAAATTGCCTCAGATATGGAAACGACAATTCAAGAAATTGGTGCTTTAATGGAAACTATTCAAGGATATCCCCTTCCTAAAATAGTATTACAATCTTATGATATGTTTAAGTATATCAGCTCGTTAAAATCTCTCACATTTATGAAAAAAATAGAAATTGCAGCAAAAATTTTCTCACGATACCTCACTCTTGCAAAAGAAGCTCCAATTTTTCCAAATGCAGATAAAATTCTTAAAAAACTAACCAAGTCATATGATCTCTTTATTGTTTCTCATAATCAAACTAAAAATATTATAGAACATTTAGAAAAACATGAGTTAATGACCCTCTTTAAAGGAGTTTATGGTGCAGATATATTACCTGCTTTAAAACCGGATCCAAACTCATTGAAACCAGTATTTGAGAACTACAAGTCAAGTAAATTAAAAGAATTTGTTATAATTGGAGACATGCCATCAGATATTATGGCAGGTGTAGAAGCTGGAGTGTGGACAATTGCAATAACAACGGGTGTAAGTAATAGCGATGTGTTAGCTGAACAAGGTCCTTCATTAGTGATCAGTTCTCTTTCTGAATTAATAAAACTGACAGAAAAGATATAATTTATTATTAACCAATTGCATTGTATAGCCACAATATCAAAATTTACCAGATAATAATTGAGATTTCACTTTAAAAGTGAAGTCACTTCTTTATTTTTAATAAAATAATAGCATGTATGTAAAGTATCAAAATCCTTTTATACAAAAAGATATTTTAGTAAAACAATTTAACCGTTAAATTATACGATTTTATTAAATATTTACGCTTTTTTTAATAATTAAAAAAAAGACGTGTAAGATTATGGACTTAGAAAAGAGAAATTACGATACTTATGACGAAATAGAACACGAGAAACTCTTAGAAGAGAAAATGAAAACAGATCTCGAATACGAGAAAACTCATGAAACCTTTCTTTATAAATTAACAAAACTTAATCCCATTGATCCCATTAATGATATCTATCGAAATTTCATCAAACGACTTGATGTTGAGAAGGAAGAAGGTAGATTGCAATGGTGGGCTGCCTATTTTTACGTGAAATTTATTTGTCGGCTTCTTTGGAACTTTAAAGCTGAATATCCAAACAAAAACATGTTCCCAGAATACGGTCCAGGCATTGTTGTGTCTAATCATAAATCACACTTAGATCCTTTCTTTCTGGGAGCTGCTTGTCACCGACGTATACGCTACATGAGTAAATTAGATAATTTTAAAACCCCCATTGTTAAGACACTTTTTACAAATCTTGGTGCATTTAAATTAGACCGAGATAATCCTGCTCTTGGATGGAAGATGGCTAGAGAAGTAATACAAGGTGGTGAATGGGTTGGTATTTTTCCTGAAGGTACTCGTTCCAAGGAGGGTGAATTAGGAGAATTTAAGACAGGTGCAGTTAGGTTAGCAATTGAAACTGGAGTTCCTATAGTTCCGATGGCAGTATTAGGGTCTGAAAATGCACTTCCTAAGGGTGGATTAGTAATGAAACCTACTCAAGTTAAAGTTAGAGTTGGCGATCCATTATACTATGACAAATATGACATAAATAAAGTTACTTACGAGGATATAAGACGTCTTACAAATGAATTACGTGCGGTAGTGATTGAACTTCGTGATGGAACATACGGTAAAACAGAAGAAGAATTAGCTGAAGAACCCATTGAAAAAGAAGAAAAATCATCTTTCAATATTAAAAGATTTTTTAAAGACTTCGGGATGGGCTTTTTATGGACGTTAGATGATATTTGGTATGGTTCTTTACGAGCTTTAGAAGAATTTCATCTTCGGGAGCCGTTTCAAAAATTTATCCAATCGATTTCTGGAGAGTTGGTATATGATTGGTCTCAATTAATGGTACCTTACAAGGTTATTGACTATGAAAAATACATTCCAAAAACAGGAGCGGCTGTTCTTTGCTCGAATCACAATTCTGAATGGGATGTCATCATATTAGCAGCAAGCATAATACATCATCCACCACGAAGAGTAATGTATCAAATGGCTAAACAAACATTGTTCAAATTTCCAATAGTAAATGCGTGGATACGCAATCATCACGCATTCCCACTTAAAAGAGGAATGCACGACGTGGATTCCTTCAATTATGCAAAAGATCTTTTAGACCAAGGAAAATTAGTATGTGTATATCCTGAGGGGACCACGAATCCCGGAGGTGGAGAACTCATTGAAGCTCATACGGGTGCAATGCGCTTAGCAATTGAAAAACAGGTACCTATAGTACTCGTTGGTATTACCGGATCAGAGAACACTTATCCAAAACATGCTAAAATGTTGAATTTTTACAAGGGCTCAATAATGAAAGCAGGACCTCCATTCATGGAACACCAACAATACTGGGGGAAACCAGTTCCTGATTTTGATGAACTAAAACGATTGACTAAAAACATGATGGCTCAAATAAAGGATCTTTTAGTATATGATGTTCTTGATGCCTAATAATTTTCTATTTTTAAAAACATTTATTTATTAATTTTAGAGGATAATTATTCACATTATTGTACACTTAGTGCTATCTCATGAAAGATGAAAAGGACGTTAATATACCAGAAGAAATAGAAGATTATCAAAATAGAATGACTTGGATTGTTTCTTCCAAAGATATAAGTGAAAAGAAGATTGATGGAGAATTGCGAAATACTCTAAATTTGGACAAAAATGCGATATTAACTGATAATACCATTATAACTCAAGTGAGAAAAAGTAAAAATTGGAAAGACCTAGATCGTAACGTGGCATTCGTGAAGTTTAATTACACATTTTCTAAAGAAACAGTTCAAAAGGGGTATATACTAGCCTTGAGAGGAAGGCAATTCATACCTGGTACAGCAATAGTGGAACCCAAAGATAAACCAGCTGAAGTAATAATCGATCCTTTCGCACCCATATCAAAGATCTTTCCTGCTCAAGAAACTAATGAAGAAGATGAACCGTGGTATCATAGTGAACGAAAATTGATTGTAACAATGGCTAAATTATGGGAACTCAACAAATTAAAAGAAGGTAGAGTCTTACTTGTATCAGAAGGTCCCATTTGTAGTTCATGTAAAAATATAATTTTGGAATTTAAAAAACGATATCCCAATGTTGTGGATTTTGAAGTTCGAGAAAATATAAAGGATATTTAGATCTATCTTCATCTCACAGAAGAAGCAATGGTGGTGTTCCTAATTTTAATTATTTTTAAACTTTAGATGATACTTAGATTAATTTCTGAGGTTTTACATTAATCGTTATTAAAAATTCCTTGCTTTTTTATTAAGTTTTTGAAGACTCTGATTCGTATGGATACCTTTTAATATGAAAAAGACTTTATCTTTTAATTAAATATTCTTTTAATTAAATAAATATCGTGATATGATAACTTATGACCGAAACTACGCCTACTGTGAAACCGGACACCGAGGAAAAGAAAGGATCTTCAAATAAAGATCTAATGTTAGACCTCCTATACGCTGGAGTTAAGGGATTGAGTGGATTTGGTCTCGAAGCATTTACAGATCTTAAAATTGATGGAAAAAATAATATTCCTACCTTAGGGAAAGCTATATTAACAACCATTAGTGATAACACTTTACGAGACCTTGCGATTATCAGTCAAGTCTCTGGGAGAAGAATTCACTTTATGGTTCATCACAAAATGATGAAACATCAAATTTTTGGACCTGTTTTGAAATCCCTAGGAATGTTCCGTAGTACTCTCGATAAAGATGATACTGAACCAATCGACAAAGTATTCCATTATCTCAATGAAGTAGGAGATTTAGTGGCAATGACACCAGAATCGAAATTAGAGCGAGACATTCAAGTAAAAGCCATGGCAGGAATTATAAAATTTGCGGTTGCTGCGGAATCTCCCATTATTCCACTTGCAATCTATACGGAAAAAACAAAAATATTGAATATGATTGACACTCAAGGAATCAGGGTAAAAATTGGAACACCGCTAAAAGTCGAGAAACGGTTAAATCGTGAAAAATATCGAGATCAAAGATATGAATTGGCTGAAGATATTATCAATATCATCGATTCATTGAAAGAAAAAGCTGATTTTTAAATAATTAGAAAGGAGGATTTAAATATGCAAACTGATCCAGTAAGAATATCAGAATTGGATGAAGAACTAAAAAAAAAAAAAAAAGAATTATTACATGAATTGAATGATTCAAATACTGAATTTAATGAACAAAATAAAGAGAATCAAGTAATAGGAGATTTGTTTTATGAGTCAATGAAATCATTTTTTGATTTCGGAGTTGAACTCGCTAACAATTTGACGAATGAATATTCCGAAGAGGAATAATTCGATTTTTATAACACATAAAAATTGCTATTTTAGGTATTTATCTCATCTTTCTTGAAATCAGAATATTTAAGATTCAAGCATAAGCTACCAAATCAAACCCTAAATTGATTTAAAATAAAAATAAATAAATTAAAAATTATGTATGTCTTTTAATATCGTGTCCTCGTCGCTTGTATTCTGAGTTTAGCTTTTGTTTTTTCCTTATCATCTTGTAGGATGACATATTTAGTCTTCTGAGGTAATCTGATTTCATATTCTTGTTCAGCTATTGTAGAATCCTTCTTCATTGGATCCTTTTCTCTTAGAATTACTTTAACGGGAACTATGATACTTTCATCGGCACGCACGGTTTTAAATTGACTCCATAAAGACATATCAGCTTTGGAGGTAAATTCCTGATTTCGTTGCAGTTTGATGGTTCCTTTGTTAGGCCAACGGGCTTTAAACAGCTTTTCACCATCACTTTTAAAATAAAATTCCCCACGCCACCCCATAATATCATAATCCTTGAGAGTTTTTAAACTCATCAAGGATATGTTAATCAAATAACGTTCTTTTTCCTTTCCAACCTGATCCTGTTCGAAAGACTGGTTTTTTGCGTACGTCTTTTTTCCTTTAGCATAATATCGACGACTCATTATTAAATCACTTCATCTACTATTATTCAAAATATTGGTTTTTAAAATTGTATTAGTGTTAATGTATTTATGTTTGTTATATTAAATATTTGAATAATAATGGAATAATAATTCAAATTCACCTCTTAGAAGAGGCTTAATGTTGTCTATGGATGCCCTAAAGGTGGAATTAAGGGAATTGTGTAAAAGTTTAATAACACTAGAAATGATCTTTAATCTATAATTAATAATGCGAAGTGTTAATTTATGACAAAAGGTATAGAATATGAATTTGAAGTAAGGAAAAAGCCTACTTTTTCTTATATAGAATTAGCTCTAAAGAAGGGTCAAACAATTCAATGTGAAGGAGGAACGATGATATTTTTTGATCCCACATTAGAAATATCTACGAAGAAAGCATCGAGTGGTTTTTTAAAATCGTTAAAACGGGTGCTTGCTGGAGAGACTTTTTTTATGAATACTTTTGAAGCTCTAGATGATGGTAGTTTGGGGCTTGCTCCGGCTTTCCCTGGAGATTTAATGCATCTTCCATTAAATCAAAATGATAGTTGGATTTTATTTAGCGGATGTTTTGTTGCGAGTTCAGTGCATTTTGAAACGCAAACAAACTTTTTAGGTTTAAAGAGATCCTTTTTTGGTGGTGAAAGAGCGTTTTATTTGCAGATAGACGCGTTAAACGGTCCTGGGGATTTATTTATTGGTTCTATGGGAGCCTTTATGGAAGTTTCCTTGGAAAAGGATCAACTATTTAATTGCGATAATGGTCATCTTGTTGCAATGGAATCTAGCGTTTCGTTTGATATCAAGAAAGTTGGTGGTTTGAAGTCAACTTTCCTTTCTGGAGAAGGTGTTGTTGCTCAATTAAGGGGTCCTGGAAGAGTTATCATGCAATCAAGAAATCCACGTGAATTTGCATTATGGTTGTATAATTTCATGCCACATCCACAAAGAACCTCTTAAATATATTAAAATAATCAAAAAAAATCTTTTTTTTAATTTTCTGTCTTAAAACAGTTACTTTCTTCTTAATTGATCTGATGTTCTTAATTTTTGAATATTCTAATAGTAATTAAAAAAAAAGTGAGACATTATGGCTCAAGATGATCAAATTTACCGTAATTTGCAAATACACCTAAATAGCATGCCAGTTGGATTTCCTTCTACCGAATCTGGTGCAGATATAAAGGTTTTAAAGGCATTCTTTTTGCCAGATGAAGCTCTCCTTGCTACTTTCCTGGAATATATTCCTATATCCCTAAAGAAAATTTACTCAAGAACCAAAAATCTTGGTATGTCACTGGAGCAAACTGAACAAAAATTAGATTCTATGGTACAAAAGAGAATTATTTATGAGGATGTCAATCCTAGGACAAACATAAAATTTTACGGGAATTTGCCATATGCTATAGGGTTCTTTGAAACCCGCGTTAATAGACTTACTAAAAAATTGGCGGAGGCTTTTGACGAATATGATCTACCTTTTATCAAGGAGTTCTTGGGAGAGACGACAGGAATTCCTCAGATGAGAACAGTTCCTATTAATGTTGCTATCACTCTTAAAAATAACTTAATGAGTTATAATAATGCTCGAGTAATTCTTGAGAATGTGGAGGGTCCCTACGCGGTTGCGCCGTGTGTGTTCAATCTAGGGAGCTTATAGGAAAAAAATGCGAGCATGATATGATTGAAAGATGCATGGTGAATAGTCAGACATATCTCGATCTTGGAGATGCTCGAGAAATAACTAAAGCAGAGGCATTACAGATTTTACAAGAGGCTGAAGAAAAGGGACTTGTGATTCAACCCGGAAATGTTAAAAACGCCGGAGGGTTTTGTCTTTGCTGTAGTTGTTGTTGTGGTATTTTATCTCACGCTAAAATGCTTGAAAAGCCAGCTAGATTATTTGCGACAAATTATTTTTCAGAAGTAGATGAGGAAAGATGTACAGGTTGTCGTACATGTGAAGAGGTCTGTCCCATGGATGCTATTATTATGAATGACGTTTCATACATTAATCGAGAGCGGTGCATTGGATGTGGTGTGTGTGTATCCAAATGCCCTTCCGGAGCGATTTATCTTCGAGATAAAGAAGAGAAAATTATACCTACAGAAGATGGTGCTGATTTAATAGCGAAAATAATCAAGAAAAAAATTGAGTTAAAATAATAAAATTTGATTTTAAGAAATATCAAACAGCGTTTTTTGGACATTTCGTGGTTGATTCAAGTGTCTTGAACAATATTCAATAGTTCTGAATGAATCATTCAGAATTTCGGGGAGATGAGGAATCGTTGAGCAGTAGGTATGTATGAATTCGAATTCAAACTATTTACCTTTTTTTTTTCTTTATTGGTTTTTATTTACATAATTTAAGAGGAGGAATGTAGTATGGAAAAGAAATTTATTTTCGAAATGTTAATTACAGAGCAAAATTAAATTAAATGTATTAATATAGGAGTTTTAGATTGATATTCAAATGTCAAATGAAAAATTAAATGCTGAAATTTCAGAAAAGAAAGTGAGTGAGAACCACTCACCTATTTTTTATTTTTGCTTTCAATTAAAAAATATATAAATCCAAACAGAAATCTCTCTATTTCCATTTCGTTAAGATCTCTTCTCGTTGAAATATAGCTCGACTGGCAAAAAATAAGCCTAAGTCGATTATAGCAATAATTCCCGCAATTAGTAGCAATGCATTAATGTCGAGTGTAATTACGCTAATTTCGGTAAGTAAATATATTACAAAGAATGGAATGATTGTGAGGACTGCTAATTGTTGAGCGGATCGAACATCATTCACGCGAGAAGAAATTATGACGCTTAATTCTATACTCATGATGCATCCTAGGGGAGAATCTAAAAGAATCATAGTCACAAAGAACCAATTTGGGAAATATATATAACCCACTTTAGCAGTAGTAAAAATATCCATGAGAACCATGAATATTAGCGCACTAATAAATATCATGATTATTACAGGCAGGAATGCCGCTAAACTCTTACCGAGTAAGATTTCATCATCACTAGTAGGAGTCGCTAATAAGGGTTCAAGAGTTTTCTCAGTTTTTTCCCCAACGAAACTGTAAGATGCTATAAAAGTTGGAATTATAGATGCAAGGATGACGAAGAAGAAACTAAATGCATCAAACAGGGGAAATATGTGCTGTACTGGGAGATTCTTGTTATTTATAACATACCAGAGTATCAGGGGTAATCCAATTGAGAGGAATAACGGTAAAATAAATGCGGTATACAAGATCGATTTTTTTTTACGAAAAAGCCCAAAATCTTTTGTGGTTATCGTCCAAACATTTTTAAGATTCACTTTACTCTATCCTCCGTACCTTTTTTAGATAAATATCTTCTAAGCTTGGAAGGAGTTCGGAAATAGATTGAACTAGTCCTCCAGCATCTTGGATTGCTTGTATGATGGCAGGATTATCTTTGCGAGGATCATTAACACCAATAATCATTTTATTGTTATCTACCGAAATTTGTTCAAATCCAAGAGATTTTATGCTTTTGAGGATGTTATCGGTAATGGCATCCACCTCAACAACGGACTTCTTTCCCAACAAGGACTCCCGTAATTTTTCGGGGGATCCAATTTCTAATAATTGAGTTTTTAAAATTCCCACGCGATCACAGATCCGTTCCGCCTCATCGAGCATGTGCGTGTTCAAGAAAATGGTCCGTTCTTCTTTTTTCAATTCAAGGATGTAATCCCTAACCATTTTAGTGGCTTCTGGATCCAGATTTGCCGTTGGCTCATCTAAAAATAAGATTTTTGGGTCGTGAACTAAAACTCGAGCTAATGCCAATTTTTGTTTCATTCCTTTGGAAAATGTTCCAGCAGCCACATCTTTTTTATCCCATAGATCAAACATTTTAAGATAATATTCAATCCGTTCTTTTCGTTGACTTTCAGTGCATTGGTATAACTTAGCATAGAAATCTAAATTCTTATACGCAGACAAGCTTTCATAAAGCCCCACATTTTCCGGTAATAATCCGATTATTTTACGAATTTCAATCCGATTTTTTTTATCATCAATGGATAAATTATTCAACATTACATTCCCGCTTGTTTTAGATATCAAACAACAAAGCACCCGAATAGTAGTCGTTTTACCCGCTCCATTAGGACCAAGCAAACCGAATACTTCACCTTCTTCAATTTGCAACGAAAGATTATCAACTGCTGTCAGGTTTCCATATTTCTTGGTTAAATTTTCAATTTTAATCATTAATTTATCGCTTTTTGGTTTTTTATTATAGTTTTATCAAGATAATTTATTATAAGTTTTTTCAATTTATACTCTAGTTCTCTAGTTTCACTTTAGGTTTAGATTTCCAAATTAACCCGATCACTAATGCAATTATTCCCACGATTATTAGTGCATAAGAGATGACTTGTAAAGTAGGGTGGATAAAGAGTAATATAACACCTATAATTGATACAATACATCCCCCTAATATGAACCTTAATTTCAAATTCCAGAACAATGCCATGTTTTTTACCTTCAAATTTTTTTTTTTATTTTCTAAATTTTCAATTTCAGTTGATGGTTAATTAATTCCCTATTACATGAAATAAATGGATCATCACTTAGATCTATAAGTATATTTTCAAAAAATGAATATATAAACATTGTGTTAATACTATATAAAAATCATACTTCTTAAGCGATATATTATAAATGATGAGATCTAATTGACATATATGAAGTCTAGCACAAATAATATTACTACAGATTCATATAATTTCAAGTCCATTGGAAAAATAGCATATATTGGATTTAAAGAT
>Ga0307442_1000015_pt1 | contig 55908 bp, 48 predicted proteins | sample SalMarWE160430MG_FD_202143 | JGI IMG/M metagenome (GOLD analysis project Ga0307442, IMG submission 202143) | Salt marsh sediment microbial communities from the Plum Island Ecosystem LTER, Massachusetts, United States - WE1604-30 | ecosystem: Environmental > Aquatic > Marine > Intertidal zone >...
GGGGTGTACAAAAACCTGCTACAGGTCATGGACTCCCTGAAGCGGAAACGGATCTTCTTCGGCATCTCCCTCACGGTAACCCGCGGCAACATCGATCTGGTTACCTCCGAACCCTTCGTTCGTCAGCTGACACAGCGGGGCTGTCGTCTGTTCTTCTACGTCGAGTACATCCCGGTCGAGGTGGGAAACGAAGACCTGGTCGTATCCGCTTCCCAACGGGAGGAGCTGGGCCGGAAGATGGACGGGCTTCGACGACGCTTCAACCAACTATTTATCTCCTTTCCCGGGGATGAAAAGATCTACGGCGGCTGTCTTGCTGCCGGACGGGGCTTCGTACACATCAGCCCCGAGGGAAGCCTGGAGCCATGTCCCTTCGCGCCCTACTCCGATACCGATCTGCGGGTCACCTCGCTGAAGCAGGGTCTGTCATCCGTTTTTCTGAACCGAATCCGGCAGAGCGACGAGCATCTGGATGAGAGTAAAGGGGGTTGCGCCCTGTGGAACAAACGGGAGTGGGTCCAGTCTCTTATCGCCTGAGAAGGCTGCGATTCAGACAGGCGCCGGGGCCGACTGTTTTCTCTTGGCAACAATTCCCGGTTGGTTATTTGCTGTTGGGATTTGGGGGCTAGTAGATCCCCAAAACTTCCAGGTCCGACCAGTAGGCGTTGTAGCTGGACAGCGCACCGCTGGCCTCTTCGTTGATCCCCTGCAGGGAGGGAATATCGGTCCTCACGACGACCCGTCCCTGGGGATCCAGCTGGTTCAGATCGATCACACCCTTGGACAGGGAAAGGTGGTTGAAATCCAGATTCCCGAAGTAGTAGGTGTACGGATCGATCTCAGGAGGGATATTTACCCGGATCTTGCCCTCCCCCAGGATCGGATCCACCGGAATCCAGCCGACCGTTTCGATATAGAACTCCGCCCAGTAGTGCCGCACGGCCTGCAGATCCCGGTCGATCAGATAACCGGCAACCGGACGCGCCGGGATGTCCTGACTGCGGGCAAGGGCACAGAACAGAACGGCATAGATGTAGGGATTTCCCTTCCTCTGTTCAACGGCTTTGAGAACGTCCCGTTCGGTGTACTCCAGGTCCACCTGCAGCTGCGTCAGTAAGTAGCGGTAGATCTCCCGAGCCTTTCGGTAGGGGTTGCGCTCCCGCCCTACGATGCGTGATCCGATCTGAGTGATGTCCTCATCTGCGGCAGGCACGATCATATCGGCGGCGGTGTACCGTTTGTACAACCTCCTGGAGGTATCGTAGGCGGTCGGCACCTTGGCGATATTGACCCGGGTCTCCACGGAGTACCTGTCGACCATGAAGCTTTGAAAAATCGTATAACTCTTGTCCGGCACGAGGTTTTCGAGGTTGAAAAGCTTGACCCCGTTGACATTGTCAAACAGCGGCTCCGGTTCCTGACTCACCAACTGGATCTCCCGCTGCTCAGGAGCCTGAACCAGCTGGGGCACCCAGATGTTGAGGTTGTTTTCACCTTCCGCGGATACCGATCCCACCTCCAGCGAATACTGCACGGAGTAGGTCCGCTTCTCCGGGAACAGTTTAGTGCCCGCCGCGCTTTCAATCTCTACGAATATGGCGTTGCTCCTGCCCTTGTCGGTCACCACCGTCATTTGACCGGAAGAGGCCCCGTCGGGCACCCAGACCTGAATCTCCCGATCGCTCCACAGCTCGTAGTCCAGGTCGTAGTCCGCCGCCGGAATCAGGGAAGCATCCTCGACTTCGGTGTACCCTTGAGTCGGATCACCGGATATCCAGGTGAACTGGACCTGGGAACCGCCCCGCTGCAAACCGAAGTTCATGCCGCTGATCGTCAGAAGCGCGCCCACCGATCCGCTTTCCGGATCCAGAGCGCTGATATAGGGCTGGCCCGGTTTGCCCGGTCCGGAAAGCACAACCGGGATCTGCTGTTTGTTGGTAAACAACAAACCCTTGCTTTTTCCGTTCTTGGTGATCACCCGCACCATACCGGAGCTGACCTCCTCCGGGATTCGCAGGCTAATCTGAGTATCCGACCAGTCCAGGTAACCCGATGACACAGGTGCGTATCCCCCGATGACTACCTCTCCGTTGTTGCGTTCATCCCCGAAGTACTTCCCCGTTATGACCATTACATCCTGGGGAAATCCGATTTTCGGCGTTATCGAGTCGATCTGTGGTGGACGGCCGGTCATGCGGGAGCTGAGCAGCAGCACGGCCAGGATGGCCAGCAGAATGGTGGTGAACAGGACCTCTCTGCGTCGAAAGAACGGTTTGGGGATTTGCTTTTTTTCGTCCATGTTTAGTTGACTTCGGGTGCGCGGAACAGATCTCTGTAGGGGTAGATCTCCACTTCGAGTTGTATGTTGAAGGTCGAGGCGTTGCTAAATTCACTGGAAAAACCAAGAGGGAAGAACAGGATCTTCTCACCCCAGGATACGGGGATGCTCTGAATCGTAGTCAGATAGGTGGTCTTGGCGTCAGGTGCCTCGGAGAACCACACTTGGCCCTGGGCTACGAGCAGCAGGGTTCCGCTCTCCTCCTGATACGGTGTAAAAACCACGTCTATCCGAATGTTGTCTCCGACCAGTCGTACGGCAACGCTCCGTCCGGGTATCGTTAACTTCTTGCTCTGAGAGTTCCACACGGGTTGCTGGTCGGGGGGAAGCACCTTGGCGGTGATTTGCAGCTGCAGCGCCTCATCGATCAAGAATTCCAGGTCTTCATCTTCGAAAAAACGTTCCAGATCGTTGTCCTGAGCTCCGAGAAAAACGAGACCGAGTGCAAACAGGAGGATAACCAGGATGCGCCGGATCATCGCGCCTTCCTGCCGTAATCATCGGCCCGCAGCATCCTGGGCTCACCGAATTTGAGGAACTCGGTGTCCGCCGGCAGGGTGATGATGAGCTGCTGGTTCCCCGGTTCTTGATCCAAAGACTTCAGCAGCTGCTCCAGATCCTCGATAGGAGCGGCCACCTGAACCTCGGTTACCCCGGAGGGCTGTCTCTTGATGCTCATGAAGGGAAAATTGGGCCGGGTGCTGAGAAATATCAGCAGGCCCCCCATGCCCGCGAACACGAGGAACATCGCCGCGATCGCCGGAACCGGCACGCTGATCCGGGTTCGCCAAAGCCGTGGCCTTCGGCGCCACGACCGGGGTGAACGGCGGCTCTGCAAACGCTCCAGGGTCCGCTGCAGCGGACCTTCCACCGGGGGCTCCTCATCGGCCAGCAGGACTTGTCTGAGCGACTCCAGCACGGCCATGGTCTTTTGGCAGCGATGGCATGAATCCACATGTTCTTTGATTCTTTCCGACCAGGGAGTTTCCACTTCCCCGTCGAAAAAAGCGCTTAAAAGGTCAGGGTTGGGACAGTTCATATCCCTCTCTTCATTCACCGATCTCGCCGTCGAGCAGCTGAGCCAGACGCTCCCGCGCTCGAAATGCCCTTACTTTTACGTTCCCCTCACTTATTCCCAAAATACCTGCAATTTCTTTGTAGTTCAGGTCCCCATACTCCTTCAGGACCAGGACCACCCTCATCTTGGCAGGAAGCCGGTTCAAGGCCCCCTGAACGATGCTGCGGGTCTGCTCTCTGAAAAACTCCTGATCTGTAGATTTGGAATATTGGGGTGTACTTTTTTGTAATCGACCGTAAGCCCGCTGCTCCCTTGATCTCTTCTTCTCATAGTTCAAAGAGATGTTCTTCAGAACGCGTATCAACCAGTACTTAGTTTGGTCGAGGTCGGGAAGAGGTTCCTCCCGCTGCCAGTACTTGATGAACGCCTCGTGACAGAGATCCTCCGCCTTTGTGCTGCTGCCGGTGATGCGATAGGCAATCCGGAACAGAGTCGGGTAGAGAGACTCGTACGCCTTGTCGAAAAGATCCTCACGCAACATTGTAAACAACAAACCTGGGCACTTCGTTACAAAATCCGCTCAAAGTTTTTCTTTTTTCCAGCGCGGCCCGGCGGGGGTGTCCTCCAGAACCACCCCCATCTGCCGCAACCGATTCCTGATCTCATCGGCCCTAGCGTAGTCCTTGCCGCGACGAGCCTGCTCCCGCTGATCGATCAGCGCCTTCACTTCCGCTTCGAGCTCCGGGACCAGCCGTTGCGGTTCTATGGAGGCGATGCCCAGAGCCAAGACACGATCCATCTCCAGAGCCGCACCCAGCCTCTGCTGCGCAGTGATCGTCTCCTCCTTGATCAGCTCCCAAAAGGCAACAAGGGCCTGGGGCACATTCAGGTCGTTTGCCAGGGCATCGCGAAAACTCTGCAGCAGGGCTGAAGCCTTCCCGCCGGCTGCAGCGGGCTGCGCCGGCTCCGCCGGCCGCGCAGGCTCCGCAACGGGATGCTCCTCCTTCAACCGCAGAACCCTCTCGACCATGTTGAGCCGGCCGCTGCGGGCCGCATCCAGAGCCTCGAAGCTAAACTGGAGGGGGGAGCGATAGTGGGCCCCCAGGCAGAAGTAGCGGAAGTCCAGGGGATCATACCCGCTGTCGGCGAGGTTGCTCAGGGTCAGGAAGTTGCCCGCGGATTTGGCCATCTTCTCCCTGGCCAGAACCAGGAACTCCCCGTGCAGCCAGTATTTCACCCAGGGCTTCTTGCCCGTGGCGGCCTCGCTCTGGGCGATCTCATTGGTATGATGCACGGGCATATTATCGATCCCTCCGCAGTGGATGTCGAACTGCTCACCCAGATACTTCATGCTCATGGCGCTGCACTCGATGTGCCAGCCCGGATAGCCCCTGCCCCAGGGAGAATCCCAGAGCATGGCTTGATGCTCGAACTTCGACTGGGTGAACCAGAGCACGAAGTCGTGGGGATTGCGCTTGTTCGGATCCACGGCGATCCGCGCTCCGGCCTTCAGATCCTCCCGGACCTGACCGGTGAGCTTGCCGTAGTCCGAGGCTTTGCCCACGTCGAAGTAGACGTTGCCCCCCGCCTGATAGGTAAAACCGGCCGCCTCTATTCGGCGGACCAATTCGATCATGTCCTGGATGTGCTCGGTCGCCCGGCAAGTGATATCCGGCATGGTTATGTTGAGGGCTTCCAGATCGTGAAAAAAGGCCTCTTCGTAGAACCCGGCGATTTCCCAGACGCTCTTGTGCTGCTCCCGGGCGCCCTTCAGCATCTTGTCTTCACCCTGATCGGCATCGTCAGTCAGGTGTCCCACATCGGTGACGTTCATGACATGCCTGACCTGGTAGCCGAACAATCGCAGGGTGCGCACCAGGATATCTTCGAAGATGTAGGTGCGTAGATTGCCGATGTGGGCGTACCGGTACACCGTGGGCCCGCAGGTGTACAGTCCCACCCTGCCTTCCTCTATGGGTTCGAAGTCTTTTTTTTCTCGGCTCAAGCTGTCGAACAGCCGAAGTGGGTGCTGAAGTGGGAGCGGCAATCAATCCTCCTTTCTCGAGATGAGAACGTTGTAGATTATTTCATGGTTTATATATAGACTCTGCCTGTGAGAAACGTAGGGAAAATCCGCAAAAAAATCAACCTACCCTGCCCCGTTTCCTACGACGAGCCGATGAGCCGGCACACCAGCTTTCGCATCGGCGGACCTGCCGACCTGTACATCAGGCCGCGCAGTGCAGAGGAGACGGCCCGGGTCTACGGGCTGCTCAACGAACAGGGGATTCCTACGTTTGTCCTGGGGGCGGGAGCCAATATACTGGTGTCGGATCTGGGAATCCGGGGGGCTGTGATCGACATGAGCGGCCTGCGGGGTTGCAGCGTGGCCCGGACGCATCAGGGCGCCACCCTGGAGGCGCTGGCGGGCACGGCGATGAGTGAAGCCAGCGCCCTGGCTCTGGAGCACGGTTTTTCGGGCCTGGAGTTCATCTATTCCATGCCGGGAAGCGTGGGCGGATCGGTGTGGATGAACGCTCGCTGCTATGGCAGGTCGATTTCCGAGGTGCTCCTGAAGGTGAACTATGTCGAGCCGTCGGGAGGCATCGCCACGATGGACGTGAATCGGCAGCAGTTCAGCTACAAGCACTCTCCCTTCCAGGGCCGCGCCTGTCTGATTCTGGACGCTACCTTCACTCTGGAACCCGGGGATCCGCAGGCGATGGGCGAGCGGATGGAATCGATCAAACGGGATCGGGAGCAGAAGGGACACTTTCTCTATCCCTGTGCGGGCAGTATCTTCAAAAACGACCGGACATTCGGCAACCCTACGGGGAAGCTCATCGACTCCCTTGGACTGAAGGGCAGATGTATCGGCGGGGCCTGCGTATCGCAGCTGCACGGGAATATCATCGTGAATACCGGGGCCGCCAGTGCAGAGGAGGTTTTTCAGCTGATCCGTCTGCTGGAAACCGAGGTGCACCAGGCATACGGATTCCGGCTAGACAGAGAGATCCTGCTGGTCGGACAGTGGCGGGAGGAGGCAACATGACGGGATTCTTGGACAATCTGCGGGCGTATCTGAAAGATCTCAAGGATCAGGAGCTGAAGAAGGCGGTTGCGGAGATCCCCATGAACGAGCTGATCGAGATTTGGGATGACCTGGACGAGGAGGAGGAGCTCAAGCTGTTCCGGATCCTGGATCTGGAGCGCAAGGTCGATCTGATGGATACCCTCCCCATCTCCAAGCAGGAGCTGTTGATCCGCTCCCTCACCGGCGATCACGCCAAAGCCCTGCTCGCGGAGATGGACCCCGATGACCTGGCCGACTTTATCCAATCGGTCTCCCCGGAAGTGCGGGAATCCGTCTGGAATGCCCTGGAGGAGGAGGCCAAGGAAGAGGCGCTGTTCCTGCTGAAGTACGACTACGACGACGCGGCGGGTTTGATGACCACCCGCTATCTGGCGATCCGGCCCAACCTCAAGGTCGCCCAGGCCCTGGCCTGGGTGCGCAAAAACATACAGAACGTGGAAACCGTCTACTACATCTACGTAATGGATCCCCTCAAACGCCTGATCGGGGTGGTCTCCCTGAAGGATCTGATGGCAGCGGAGGATGACGATCTGGTTCAGAACGTGATGGTGAAAGAGGTGATCACCGTGTTCCAGGACACCGACCAGGAGGAGGCGGCCAAGATCCTGGAAACCTACGACCTCCTGGCTCTGCCGGTCGTGGATCATTACCACCGGCTGCTGGGTATCGTTACCTTCGACGATATCATCGACGTCATCCGGGAGGAGCAGACCGAGGATATCTACAAGATGAGCGCCGTAGCAACCAGCCGGGCGACCTACCTGGAGAGCTCGGTTTTCGCCCTGATGCGCCGGCGTATCCCCTGGTTGATCGTCCTGCTGCTGGCGGCGACCATCACCACCAACGTCATCGCCGGCTACCGCCACGTTTTGGAAGCGGCGGTGGTCCTGGCTTTCTTTATCCCGATCGTCACCGGGACGGGGGGCAACTCCGGTACACAGTCGGCCACGCTGATGATCCGCGGCCTGGCAACCGGAGAGCTGCGCTTCCAGGACGTCTGGCGGATCATGGGCAAGGAGGTCCTGGTCGGCTTGCTCATCGGGGTGTGTCTGGGGATCCTGACCGTGGTCCGAGCCATGCTTCTGCCCCCCCAGGTAACCTTCAATGAAGCCCTGGCCGTGGGTACGGCCATGTGCTTCGTGGTCATCGTCGCCACCCTGGTGGGTGCACTGGCGCCGCTGATCATCTCCCGCCTGGGTCTGGATCCGGCGGTGATGGCCGGTCCCCTGATGGCCACCCTGATCGACGTATCGGGTCTGACCATCTACTTCGAGACGGCCAAGCTTTTACTCCGGGTGATGTAGTGTGATCCTGGTCGTCGGCCACAACCCCGATTGGAAGAAGATCTACAGGCTCTCCAGGATGGAGGTTGGCCGGGTCAACCGCCTGGAGGCCGCGGAGTTCTTCCCGGCCGGGAAAGGGGCCAACACGGCCCGGGTCCTGCTCGGATTGGGGGAGAAGGTTCTACTGATCAGCTACTTCGGAAGCGGCAACGGGGAGCGCTTCCGCAGGGCGATCGCCGCAGAAGGGATCCCCCACCGCTACGTGCAAACCCGGGGGGAAACCCGAACCTGCACAACCATCCTCGAATCGCGTGACCTCACCACCGAGCTCATCGAACCGGCCGCAACCCTGGAAGCTGCGGAGGTGAAACGCTTCGAGGGACTGTTCAGAAAGAGTCTGGCCAAGGCTCGGCTGCTGATCATTGCCGGGACCTCCCTGCCCGGTTCCCCGGAGAACTGCTACAGGGGCTACATCGAACAGGCGAAAAAGCGGGGAGTGCCCGCGATCCTGGACTCCTACAGGACCCACGGCCGGATTGCCCTGGACGCCCGCCCCGAGGTCCTGAAGATCAACCTGTTCGAGCTGGAGAGCCTGATCGGTCAGACCCTGGCTGATGTGAAGAAACGTAAGGCCGCCCTCCGGCAGGTTCTCGAAAAATACGGCCTTTACTGGATCATAATCACGCGGGGCGCTGAGGGGGTCGAGGGATTCGACGGACAGAGCTATCTCCATGCGGCCGCCCCCAAGATCGAGGTTCAGAATCCAATCGGAAGCGGCGATGCGGTAACCGCCGGCATCGCCCACACTCTGCTCCGCGGGCAATCCCTGGAACAGGCACTGCGCCGGGGAACGGCCCTGGGTACGGCCAACTGCCTGAACCTCTACCCGGGCCGGATCGAGTCCCCGGCCTACCAGGATATCCTGGATCGGATCGACCTCCAGGCGTTCTGAGCACTCACTGGATCCGCCGCGCCTGCCGCCGGGATCGCCGACAGGCCTGCACATGGGGCTATCGCCGGGATTTCGCCTCCCAGCCCACCCGGAGGCTGAACAGCTGCAGCCAATCCTCTGCCGGCCGGCCGTCTCCGGAAGCTGGACGCGGCAGGACGTCCTCAGTCTCCAACTGGATGAAGATCCGTCTACCCTCCCAGACCGCCTCGAGCGCTGCGGCCAGGTGAAAACCGGCCAGCGGGTTGAGCCGATAGCCCGCCTCCACCCTCGCCTCTCCCCAGGAGGGATCGCAGCCGACCACAAGCCGGGCATCTCGAAACCGTTCGCCATCGCCTCCCCACTCCTCTTTCATCCCCACGGTGAAGCTCCACACGCTCCAATCCAGGGTCGACCCGGCATCCAGAGAACAGCGGTCCGTCTTCTCCCCAACCGGGGACCACTCCCGTTCCAGCTCGGCATCCCCCTCCATGCTCCAGGAACGGCCGGAGGCAGTCTTCCGGGTGATCTCGATCCCAGTGCTGAGTTGGTCCCGACTTTCCAGAAATGCTTCCGGGAACGGCGACAACGGGGGGAGTTCCTTGCGCCAGCCGGCGGTAAAATTGAGGGGTCCGAAACGGCGTTCTACCCGCGCTGCGGCCAGCCACTGCAGATCGCCGCAATCCCCCTCCGGCGTGAAGTATCTTGGCGAACAATACCCGAGCAGCAGATCCAGATCGGCGGGCGGAGCCTTCCGGTGAAGCTGCAGGGTTGCGAAGGTCCTTGGACCGACCAACCGCCCAGCCGATTCCGCAGCCATAAGACGGAGGCGCAACGGGTCGAGCTCCAGAGTCAGGGATCCGGCCAGGTGACTGATAAGACCACCGGGAAACAGGGGATCTTCGGCATACCAGGCCTGCTGATCCTCCAGCTGGTCCGGAGGAGCGGAGAGCAGTCCCACCACGGTACACTCGGTCCTCCTGCCGAAGGGGAGCGTGATCACACTTCCAAGCTGAGCACCGACGCGCTTCTTGTACACGCCGATCAGATCCCAATGGCCCGGGATGACCCGCAGCTGCAGCCCCCTCCGGCCGGCCACGTCCAGATCGATGTTCAGGGCAAGACCGGCGGCATCTGCAAACACATCACTTCCCGCTCCGTGGGCGAGGGGATTGTACAGCTGAGCCAGGATTCCCCGGAGGGATACCGGACCGGAGGTGACCAGCGGGCCCGAGATGCCCAGGGCCCACTGCTCCGGCTGCAGAAGCGGATTTGAGCCGTTTCGGTTTTCCACGTACATCAAGCGACGGGGTCCACCGGGGTTCTCCGGAAGATCGATCAGGAGACGGGATTTCATAACCTCCAGATCCTCCAGCTCGGTCCGCAGGGTTGTGGTGGTGCCGTCACAGCTCCCCCGACAAGCGCCGAGAAGGAGCCAGAGATGGAGAAGGAGCGGGAGCAGGAGAATACGGAGACTCCTCGATATCGGCTCATTCACAATCTTGAAATGCAAACAACGTACCATAGGAATTCCGGAGATTGACGGGTGGGAGGTAACTCAGATTTACAATTATTTACAATATGGCGCCTCAGCGTAGCGGCTCGGCGTAGTGCCTCAACCGCTACGAGTATGAAATAGTCACTGTCATGATGGGGCCGGGGTCATAGGGCTCACAATTTAGGGAACAATCAACGGAAAGATTGACAGTTGCGAACCCTATCTTTACAGTGGTGAGCAAATGGACATTTTAACACTGAACTGCGGAAGCTCATCCTTGAAATATCAGTTGTACGATTGGGACAACCAGGAAGTCCTGGCCAAGGGAATCGTGGAGCGAGTCACCGTGGGCAGTTCTTTCATCGAACACTACGCTCGGGGAAAGGGTACGGTCAAGAGGGAGAAGGAATGTCCCAATCACAAGGTAGCCCTCGAGCTGATCATCGAAACCCTGACCGATCCCCAGATAGGCGCGATCTCGGATCTGAAAGAGATCAAGGCAGTGGGACATCGGGTCGTGCATGGCGGGGAGCGATTCGCCCAATCGGTGATCATCGACGAGGAAGCTCTGGAAACCTTCAAAGCCCTGGCTGACCTGGCGCCCCTGCACAATCCCCCCAATATTACGGGCATTGAGGCTGCCCGGGAAATTCTACCCGATGTACCCCATTGCGCGGTCATGGACACAGCCTGGCACCAAACCATGCCTGCTCACGCCTACATCTACGCCCTGCCCTACAGCTGGTACGAGAACTACGGGGTTCGGCGCTACGGTTTTCACGGCACCTCCTTTCTCTACGTCGCCAAACGGGCGGCGGTATTGTTGGGCAAGAATCCTTTCGACTGCAACCTCATCCTCCTGCATATCGGCAATGGGGCCAGCGCCAACGCCGTACGCAAGGGCATCTCAGTGGACACCTCTATGGGTCTAACACCTCTGGAAGGTTTGGTGATGGGAACCCGGGCCGGGGACCACGACCCGGCCATCGGCTACTACATAATGAACAAGGAAGGTTTGCCACCCAAAGAGGTCGAGCAGTTGCTCAACAAGAAGAGCGGGATCCTGGGCATCACGGAGGTCTTCACGGACCGTCGGGATGTGGAAACCGCGGCCCGCAAGGGAGACAAGCGGGCCGAGCTGGCGATCCAGATCGAGTCCTACCGCTTAAAGAAGTACATCGGCGCCTACTTCGCTGCGCTGGGGAGAGTGGACGCCCTGGTGTTCACCGCCGGGGTCGGGGAGCGGGGAGCCACCATTCGGGAGAAAGCCGTGGCAGGATTGGAAGAACTGGGTATCAAGATAGATCCAAGCAAGAATGAACTGTCCAGAACACGCAACGCCGAAACGTCAATCTCCACTTCGGACTCGTCTGTGAAGATTTTCGTCATTCCCACGGATGAAGAGCTGGTCATGACCGAGGACACGTACGCCCTGCTCCAGGGAACCTACAAAGTCCACACGGAGTTCACCTACAGCTTTCAACACCGGGAATACCGCAACAAGGAGCGGGCGGCGGCCCTGGCGCAGGAACTCAAGAAGAAACCGGAGCTGACCGGGATCATAGCCGCGACTCCGCAATAAACACAGGAGCCAAATCTCCAATTGCATACTCCACTACCTGCTCTCAGACATTCCCGAGCCGTTCATGCGATCGAAAGAAATCCTCGAACATGAAACGGTTCACCTGCCCTTTGAAGTCCTCCCCGAAATCGTCAGTTTTGACAGCCAACTAATCAGATATATTCAAAAACACTAGACTAGACATCAAGATCGACGATCGTGTAAACTGGCGGACTAACCGGACAACAGGGCTTTGGCGATCTCACAGGCCAGGCGAACGTTGTTGAACAGCAGCTCGATGTTGGTTTCAAGCGATTTGCCGCCGGACAGCTCGAGCACCTTGGACAGGAGAAAGGGTGTGACCTGCTTGCCCGTCACGCCCGCCTGATCCAGCTCGGCCAGGGCGGTGCTGATATATCCTTCCATGATCTGCCGGGGAATTTCGTGTTCCTTGGGAACCGGGTTGGCCACCATCAGCCCCTGCTCCAGGCCCAGGGAACGCTGCATCCGGTATACCGCGGCGATCTGCGCCGGGCTTTCCACGCTCAGATCCAGGGAAAGCTCACTCTCGGCGCTGTAGAAGGCGGGAAGCAGAGAGGTTTTGTACCCCAGAACGGGCACGCCCCGGGTCTCCAAAAATTCCAGGGTCTTGGGAAGGTCGAGGATGGCCTTGGCTCCGGCGGATACCACGATTACGGGGGTGCAGGACAGTTCCAGCAGATCCGCCGAGATGTCGAAACTCTCCTGCGCGCCCCTGTGCACGCCGCCTATTCCGCCGGTGGCGAATACCCGGATTCCCGCAAGGTGGGCGGCCATCATGGTGGCACAGACCGTGGTGGCCCCCAATCGTTCAGTGGCCAGAGCGTAGGCGAAATCCTTTCGGGACACCTTCAGCACCTCTTGCTCGTTTCCCAACAGCCTGATCTGTTCGGGTTTCAGACCGATCACGACCCGGCCCTCGAGAATTCCCACGGTGGCAGGCACGATCCCCATTTTGCGGGCTTCTTCCTCGGCCTGCAGGGCGATCTCTACGTTCCGGGGACGGGGAAGGCCGTGGGCGATGATGGTGGACTCCAGGACGACAACTGGTCGGTTTGTCCGGATCGCTTCGGCCACATCTTGGCGAACGCTCAGGTACTCCTTCACAGGGTTCCCTCCTCTATGCTGCTTTCAACACCCCCCACGGCTTGTCGCAGGGCAGCCGCCACCCCTGCTTCCCGGTCCAGAGCTTCCAGATAGGCGCTCACCAGACGGTCCCCGGCTCCGGTGGTATCGGCGGTTTCAATGAGCCGCCCCGGGGGAATGGTCAAGGATCCCCGGGTGCCTGTGCCGCCGCTCTCCGCCCCGCCCCCGGATTCCCGCTGATAGAGGCGCACGCCGCGTCTGCCCCGAGTCACCAGAAGTTGTTCGATATCCCTCTCCTCCAGGTAATCCTGCACCCACCTGTCGGATCGGGAAGCACGGCCCGATCCGGAACCGCGACCTGACGGGGAATCCCGGCTGTCCGTCGCATCGGCCCGGCCGGCGGCAAACCATTCGCCCAAAGCGCGAACTTCAGCCTCATTGCCGGACAGCAGGTACAGGCTCTTGAGGTTATCCGCATGGCGGAGGAGCTTCTCCACGGATACGCTTTCGAACACCACCCGGGTTCTTGCTCCTGCATGGCGGATCAGACTGCGAACCAGCTCCGGGGCCAGGTTCGCCTCCAGCACCAGGAAATCTTTGGCTCCCAGCTCGGGAAGCCGGGCCCGGAGTCGAGCCCAACTCAAGCCCTGCTCGATCACAGCCATATCCGCCGCCCCGTAGAAAAGCTCTCCGGACTGCATCAAGGCACAGTAGCAGGCCGTCGGGTATTGATCGAGAAAGATCGGGTTCACCCCTTGCGGTTGGTCCAGGTTCTCGATCAGCCACTTGCCGAACACATCGGAGCCGAGGGCGGTGAACAGCATCTTAGGGCTGTCCAGGTGGGAGTAGATCCGGTAGCCCACGCCTCCGGGGGCGAAGCTCATGGAGGCGGGATTGGATGTACCTTTGAGGAAATGCTCCTTGTGGATGAGTAGATCGACGGCCAGGGCGCCTACGACACAGATCATACCCTAGGGGATCGGTGGCCCGATTCAGTGCTTCTGGGTCAGCTTGGGCTTGTAGACCTTTCCGGAGCCGATCTCCTTGATCAGGCAGTCCGGACGGGACTTGACCACCTCTTTAACGAATTTCAGGCTGTCGGTTTCAGCGATCAGGTCTGTCTTCTCATAAATCAGGTAAATCATAGCTACTACTAATATCGGCGGATACGAAGAGGGGGTTAGGCTGAAAACGGTAGGGGCAGCCGGGCCCCTCGATTGTGCGGGGCGGGAGAATCGGGTAAAGTACTCAAACGAAACATGATCGAGTATTTTAAAACCCTGAGCGGCCGCCACAACCTGTATTTCCTGCGCCACGGGGAGAGCCGGGGAAACAGCGCCCGGATCATCCAGGGTCGGCAGGATCTGGCTCTGTCCGAACATGGCCTGTGGCAGTCCAAAGCCGTGGCCCCCTGGTTCAGCGACCGAAGCATTGACGCGATCCTCTGTTCCCCCCTCAAACGTGCCCTGCACACGGCCGAAGTGGTGGGCCGGGTGCTTGGCAAGGAGAAAGTACAGCCCCACGACGATCTGAATGAACTGGACACCGGGATCTTCACCGGGCTGACCGTGGAGCAGATTCGGAAAGATTATCCCGAAGCCTGGCGGAGTTTTCAGCGCTCGAGCTGGGAGGGAGTTCCCGAGGCGGAGAGGATCACCGATCTGCTGGCCCGGGCCGAAAGCCTGTGGCGGGACCTGGGACGCCGGATTACCGAGGGGGCGGGTAATCTGCTGTGCGTGACCCACTCGGGGATCCTGCAGTGGATCATCAAGGCCACCTTCGGCCAGCGCAACTGGATGCCCCTGGTTCCGGTGGAGAACTGCTCCATCTGTCAGTTCAGCCTGGACAACGACCTGAGCTCTGAAAATCCCCGCTACTACTTCGAGTGGAGCCGCCTCAACTTTCGCCCGAACGGGGGGGCGGATTCTTCCGGCCACATCTTTCTGGAAGCCTAGGAGCCGATATGGAGAAACTGAAAATCAACATATACGATTGGGAAAAACTGGATGAAGGTCGCAGGGAGCAGCTGTGCCGGCGGGTGGAGGCCTCTATCCCGCCGGAGGTGATTGCTACGGTCCGGGAGGTCATTGCTGCGGTAGAACTGGAGGGGGATAAGGCTGTCATCCGCTACTCGGAAAGGTTCGATAAGACGCATCTGGAAGGCATGCCTCTGAGGGTCACGGAGGAGGAGTTCCGCCAGGCCGAACAGAGCCTGGCGGAAGATCTGAAACGGGCCATAAGCTTCGCCGTGGAGAACGTGCGGCGCGTGCACGAGGAACAGCGCCCCGGCTGCCTCGAGCTCTGCGAGGTCCGCCCCGGTGTTTTTGCCGGGGAGCGTGCCACTCCGATCCCGTCGGTGGGACTGTATGTTCCCCGTGGACGGGGTAGCTTCCCCTCGGTAATGTATATGCAGGCTGTCCCCGCGGTGATCGCCGGGGTGAAGCGGATTGCGGCCGTTTCCCCGGCGGACCAGGAAGGAGGGGTGGATCCGGCCTGCCTGTACGCCGCCCGGGTTTGCGGCATCGAGGAGTTCTACCGCGTCGGCGGGATCCAGGGCATCGCCGCCCTGGCTCTGGGCACCCGGAGCATCCCTAAAGTGGACAAGATCCTGGGCCCCGGCAGCCTCTACGTGGCGGCGGCCAAACGGGCTCTGTCTCATCGGGTCGACATGGGACCGCCCGCCGGTCCTTCAGAGGCGATCGTCCTGGCCGATGAGAGTGCGGATCCCCGGCGGGCCGCTTTGGACCTGATCACCGAAGCCGAGCACGGTTCGGACTCCAGCGCCTTCTTGGTCACCCATGACCGCGCCCTTGCCGGCGCGGTCGAAGGGGCCCTGCCCGCGCTGCTCGCCGAGCTCGATCCCGGGAGAGCCGCCTTCGTGCGGGACGTGCTGGCCGGATACGGGGGCATCGTGATCACCGGAGGTCTCGAGCAGTCGATCGATTTCGTCAACCGCTACGCCCCGGAGCATTTGCAGATCGCCTGCCGCGAGCCGTTTACCCTGCTCGGCCGTATCGAAAACGCCGGGGAGATCCTCCTGGGCCAGAACAGCGCCTTCTCCATGGCCAATTACGCGGCGGGCTGCAATAACGTGATCCCCACCGGCGGATGGGCCAGGACCGCCTCTCCCCTCTCGGTGCGGGCCTTTCTCAAATCTTCCTCGGTGGTCTATGTAGCCTCTGAGGGGGTTGCCTCCCTGAGCGATGCGGTGGCCTCCCTGGCCACGTATGAGGGTTTCTCCGCCCACGCCCTGGCCGTGCGCCGGCGCGGACAGGGGGCCGCATTCGACCAGACCCAGGCCGCGGATCCGCCAGGAGTGGACCGATCCCCATCATTCCCGTCCACCGGCTGAGTGAGACGCCGTCCCATGGCCTTCGGCAGCCTGGAAGAGGCATTCCGCTACATCGAATCATTCACCAATCTGGAACAGTCCGGATCCCTGTTCACGGCCCGCACCTACCGGCTGGACCGGATGCGGCTGCTCGTGGAACGCTTCGACCGGCCCCAGCTCGCCTATCGGACGATCCACATCGCCGGCACCAAGGGCAAGGGCTCGACCGCGACCCTGCTGGCCCATGGGCTGCAGGCGGCGGGGGTGCGTACCGGACTGTACACCTCTCCCCACGTGGTGAGCTACATCGAGCGCATGGAGGTGCTGGGCAGCCCTCCGCAGACCCCCGCGATCCTGGCACTGGCCGAACAGATCCGCACGGCTGTAGAGCAGCTGCCCGCTGAAACGATCGGGGCCATGGGGCCTCCCAACACTTTCGAGCTGCTCACCCTTCTGGCCTTCTGCTACTTTCGGGAAAGCGGCTGCGAGTACGTCGTGGTGGAAACGGGGATCGGCGGCCGACTGGACGCCACCAACCTGGTCGACCCCGAGCTTTGCCTCATCACCCCGATCGAGCTGGAGCATACCGACGTGTTGGGGGACACCCTGGCGGCCATCGCCCGGGAGAAGGCGGGGATCTTCAAGCCCGGCAAACCTGTGTTCTCAGCCCCCCAGCCGGGGGAGGTGAAGGAGGAGCTCAGGCTGGCTGCCGAGAGGACGGGATCTCCGATCACCTTTGTGGATGAGCAGCTGGCCTCCTTCCAGGCCCGCTACACCTCCGCCGGAACCGAGCTGCGCTTCGCCCTGACCGCAGGGGAGGAGATCGGCTACTCCCTGGCTCTGATCGGCACGGTTCAGGCCGAGAACGCCGCCCTGGTGCATTTGGCCGCACAGCGCTGCCTGCCGTGGCTGCTGCCGGCGCTCAAGGCCGGATTCGCCGCGGCCTGCCTGCCGGCCCGCATGGAGGTCTTACGGAAAGATCCGGCCGTGGTTTTGGACGGGGCGCACACCCCCCGCTCCGTACGGATCGTGCTCGAAACCTTCACACAGCTTTTCGGAACAAACGGCGTGCTGCTGTTCGCCGCCGCGGCCGGAAAGAAGATCACCGAGATGGCGGAGATCCTGGCCCCCGCCTTTCGGGAGATCGTGGTGACCACCCCGGGAACCTTCCGGGAGAGCCGTGCGGAGGAGGTCCAACAGGCCTTTCAGCGGCACAATCCGAGCACCCTCCTGATCCCCGACACCGCCCAAGCCCTTGCCCGGGCTCAGGCGTTGGCCGGAGGGAACCGCCCCCTGCTGGTCACGGGATCCTTTTACCTTGCGGGGCTGGTGCGGGAGATTCTATACTCATAGTATGAAGTTTATCTGGATCGTCCTGCTGTTGCTTCTTCCCCTCTCCATGATCCCTGCCCAGGATCAGGAGGCCGAGGGGGATGAGAAGATCGAAGACACCATCAAAAGAATCCAGGAGGAGGCGGAAGAGGAAGAGGAGGGGGAAGCTGAGGGCGGAGTCGAGGATGAGGGGGATTCCTGCGCAGGCTGTCAGATTTTTGGGGAGATCTTCGGAGAGATCCTGGGTGAGCTGTTCTGGCAGTATATGTTCTCCGTGCGCTTCGCCCCCTACCCCTATGCCGAGCAGTCCTTGTTCCGCTACAGTACCCTGGTCTTCGAGCCCGGCGAACCGGGCAGGTTGTATCTGGACCTGTACAGCCTGTACGCCTTCCTGAACGACACAATCCGGTTCGTGCATCTGGCGGCCAGTCTGAACTACACGCTGTGGCGCTTCTCGATCGGCGGGGGCTACAACTACAACAACATCGTGGGCTTCGTGTATGCCGGTCCCTGTCTGAAGATCAGCTTCTGGCTGTAGCAGGGCTGTAGATGGAAATAGCGCTCAGAGTGCTGCACGCCTCCAGCGCCGTGGTGCTGCTCTGCGCCCACTGCGTCTTTCTGGTCCGGGGACTGGCCATCGAAGCCGGTCGAATCACACCGGGAAAGCTCGACCACCTGGCCCGCAGCCTGTCCCAGTTGCTTCTGCCGGTTACCGCCCTGAGCGGATTGATCCTCAGGCTGACGGTCGACAGACAGGCCGATGCCCCTCCCCTCTCCCTCTTCCATCTGCTGCTGGGATTGGCTCCCCTGGCCGCCATCCCCCTCATGTATTTCGGACGTGTCCTTCTGAACAAACGCCGGCAGGCGCCCTGGCTATTGCCGGCCGTTAATCTTATACTTATAGTCGCTGCAGGAGTTACAGGCGCTATTATGTGGAGGTAACGTGCAAATGGCCGAGACGAAGTTGCTGAACGGCAGGTTGATCGTCACCACGGGGGACATTACCAGGATGAAGACCGCGGCTATCGTCAACGCCGCCAATTCATCCCTCATGGGCGGCGGAGGCGTGGATGGTGCCATCCACCGGGGCGGCGGACCGGCGATACTCGAGGAGTGCAAGCAGATCCGCAAGAGCCGCTATCCCGACGGGCTTCCCACCGGGGATGCGGTGGTGACCACGGCGGGCAACCTGCTCGCTGCGCACGTGATCCACACGGTGGGACCGGTCTGGCACGGAGGAGGCTCGGGGGAGGCTGATAAGCTGGCCGGCTGCTACCACAGAAGCCTGGAGGAGGCGGCCCGGCTCTCCCTGAAAGATATAGCCTTTCCGGCGATCTCCACCGGGATCTACGGGTACCCGAAGCAAAAGGCGGCGGGAGTTGCCTATGCCGCAGTACGGGATTTCCTCGCCTCCTCCAAGCTTCCCGAAACCGTGTACTTCGTGTTCTACTCCCCCGGGGACGCCCGGGTTTTCCTCGACACCGTCGAATGAGGTGTGGGAGCTGCGGGAAGGCCGACACCCCGGCGAGGTGAGCCTTGTCCCTGAACTGGCGGGAGATCGATGCGGTCCTGGAGGAAATTCCCTTCCAGGATGCCCTGATCCGGGACATCCAACAGCCCAGCCACCCGCAGCTGATATTGGAGCTGTACAGGCCGGGCCACCCCTTCAGGGTGCTGTTCTCCTTCACCAATCCGACCTGCCGCCTCCATCTGCTCTCCCCGTCCCGTAAAATCGGCAAAGCCGCCAAGGCGCAGCGCTTCGTTTCCTTCCTCCGCGCCCATGTCCGGGGTGGCCGGGTCATGTCGGTGGGGCAGATCGACCGGCAACGGATCGTCCGCATCGAGATAAAAAAGGCCGAACGGACGGTGAACCTCTGGTGCCGTCTGTGGGCCTCGGCGGCGAACATGATCGTGACCGACTCCGAGGGGGCCATCCTCGACGCTCTGTACCGGCGGCCGAAACGGGGAGAGATTTCCGGGGGGAGGTACAGCGCCGAAGAGGATGTCGCATCAACCGGCTCCCGCAGCTCCGCAAGATTGGACGGCTTCCCGATTCGGGATCTCCCCGGTGCCGGCAGCTTCAACCAGAGGGTGGAACGCTACTACTTCGGACTGGAGGAGAGCAGGGAAGTCTCGAGGCTGCGGAGCAGTCTGCTCACCCGCCTGCGCAGGGAGGAGAACCGCCTGCTCGCCTCCCTGGAGAACTCCGGAAAGCGGATGAATCAGTATCGGGAGCTGGAAACCTTCAAGAGGTGGGGTGATCTCATTCTGTCCAACATCCATGCCCTCAAACGGGGAGATCGCTGGCTGACAGCGGCGGACAGCGACGACCCCCACCGGATCTGGGACATCGAGCTGGATCCCCTGGCCACCCCCGCTCAGAATGCCGAGAGCTACTACCGGCGCTACCGCAAAGCCAAGAGCGGGCTCAAAAATCTGGAGGAGGAACGAGGGCAGCAGCAGCGGCAGCTAGACCGGATCAGCCGGCGCATCCGGACGGTGGAGCGTGAGGAGATGAGTCTGGAGTCGCTGCGGCTGCAGATGCGGGCCGACGGCAGAAAACAGCAGGAGGAAAAGCAGGGAGTTCCACCGGGCCTGTCCTTTGCTTCCGGCCCTTTCAGCATCCTGGTAGGCAGAAACGCCCGGGAAAACGACGAACTGCTAAGGCGCCACGTTCGGGGAAACGACACCTGGCTGCATGCCCGGGATTACCCCGGGGGATATATATTCATCCGATCGATACCGGGCAAGAGCATCCCTCTGGGCACGCTTCTGGATGCGGCGAACCTGGCCCTGCTGTACAGCAAGGGTAGAAACTCTGCACAGGGAGACGTTTTCTACACCCAGGTCAAGCATCTGAAACGGGTAAAGGAGGCCAAAACCGGCCTGGTCATCCCCACGCAGGAGAAGAACCTGCACGTGAAGCTAGATTCGGGACGAATTCGCCGCCTGCAGCAGTCCAACTTTTATTGATTTCCTCCGCGGAATCCATAATACTTTTCAATGTAAGGATGATCATTTGATGACCGGCAAGCGAGTTCGACCTTCAACGATCGATGGGATCTTCTATCCGGGAGAGAAAGACGCCCTTTCATCCCGGGTGTTCGACCTGCTCAACCATACGGAGACCGGTGCGGTGACCGGCGGTACGTCCCCGTACAGTATCATCGTACCTCATGCGGCCCTGGACTATTCCGGTCAGATCGCCGCCGCGGCGTTCAAAACCGTTGCGGATCGCCGGATCGACACAGTGGTGCTGCTGGGCCCGGTTCACAGAGAAGCCGAGCAGTCGGTGCTTCTTCCCCAGTCCCACGTATTTCAGACCCCATTGGGATCCATGCCCGTCGACGAGGTCGCCTTAAACGCTTTGGCCAAGCTTTCCCCCTCGTTCCGAATCGACGATATTCCCCATCTGGAGGAACACTGTCTGGAAGCCCAACTTCCCTTCGTTCAGCATCTGTTTCCCGACGCAAGTATCCTGCCGATTCTCCTGGGCAAGCCCACCGGGGCTCTGGCACAGCTGCTGACCGATTCGCTTTGGCAGTTGTACGCCCAGCGGATAACCTCGACCCTGTTCGTGGTAACAGCCAACATGACCTCTAACACCGAAGAGAGAAGCGGCCGGAAAGAAGCCGAACAGGTGATCAGCTGGATTACGGGCGGAGATTGGCGGTCGGTTATCGAGGCGGCAGAGAACAAAAGCATCTCCTCTTGTGGTGCCGGTTGCGTAGCTGCTATACTCCTGTTGAACGACAGGCTCGGAGGCAGGATCACGGTTCTCCGGCAGGGAAGCTCCCTACCAATGGTGAAAGATCCGAAGAAGGTCGTTCATTACGCCGCATTTACACTTGAACAATAGTAAGAGAACAGGCTAATGGAGTTCCAACTAACCCCTGAGGAAAAATCAATCCTGTTGCAGACCGCACGCCAGGCCATAACCGCTCGTCTGGAGAAACGGAAACCCCGATATCCGGAACCTACGGAACTATTAAAAAAAAAATGCGGTGCCTTCGTAACCCTGCATAAGCGGGGCGATTTGAGAGGGTGCATAGGCTTCGTGATTGCCAGCAAGCCGCTCCTCGACACGGTCGCCGAGGCCGCCCAATCCAGCGCCTTCGGTGACCCCCGTTTCCCCGCGCTCACAACACGGGAACTCAAAGAGATCGACATCGAGATCTCCGTGCTTTCACCGCTGCGGCGGATCGAATCCGTGGAAGAGATCCGGGTCGGGGTGCACGGCATCATGCTCCGCAGCGGATTCCGTTCCGGCCTCCTGCTACCCCAGGTCGCCACTGAATACGGTTGGGACCGGGATACCTTTCTGACCCATACCTGTTACAAAGCCGGGCTTCCCGGGGAATGCTGGCACTCCACGGACACGGAGATAGAGATCTTCAGTGCCGTCGTGTTCGGCGAGGGGCGATCATGAGCCTCGAGTTGGGCGGAAGGCTCGCACGGGAGGGTACGGATGTTCTGGCCATTCCGGTCGGAGTGGGCAGAAGCGAGTTCGTTCTCACGAAGCTCGCCGAGCTCCGCAAACTCCCCGCCCAGATCATCCGGGACGGGGAGATCGCCGAATGGCGCTTCGACGGGGTGTTGAAGCATGAAGGTCGGCTGTATCTGCACGGCCCGTACCTCGGGGGGGTGTTCCTGGAGGAGGCGATCCGGAAATCCTTTCCCGCCGCACTACCCTATCTCAACCGGCTGATTCGCGCCTTGGTTGCCCTGGAACGTCGGGGACGGATATTGGAGTTTATTCAGACGGATTCGGTGTATTTCCTCGAAGAGGGGGGGGTTCTCTTTCTTCCTCCCTCACTGATGAGGGAACTGCGGAGCATGCATCCGGAACCCTTCAAGTTGCAGGTCTTTGAGATGATCAACCATCCGGATATCGAAGATCCCCAAAAGTCTCTGTCCTTCAGTGTGGCCTCGCTGCTGTACCGGGTCATATTGGGCCACTATCCCTTCGAAGCCGAGAGCGAGGAAGAGGTCCACAACTTGATCCGTCACGCCCGGCTGCTGCCCCTGAGCCTGATCGAGCCCGGATTCCGGGAGGATCTTTCACGGATGATCCTCGCCGGCCTGGACCGCGGACAGGACCCCGTCCCGTCGCTCGAACAGTGGCAGGAAATCCTTGCCGCCTGCAAGCGGGAGGGGCTGTACCGTGACATCACGGAGATGGAGCGGGAGCAGATCCTACGGAGGGCCCGGCAGGAGACCCGGAAGACCGATCAGGCCTACAGGCGCAAGGTGTTCTGGCAGAGGCACTGGAGGACCGTGGCCATAGTCAGCGCGGCGATTGTCGTGACCGGTGCACTGGCCGGATCGCTGCTGAAAACCGTTCTGGCACCCAGAGAGACCAGAGGGTTCTCCCCGCAGGAGGTGGTGGAAACTTACTATCAGAGCATGAACGATCTGAACCACACCCTGATGGAGGACTGCGTCGTGGACGGAGCCGGGAAGGATACGATCCGCGAGGTCATCAATATCTACGTTCTTTCCCGGGTAAGCATGGGTTATGAGGGGCGCTCCAATATCCTGCCCGCCGACCTCTGGGATGCCCAGGGCCGCCCCGAGCTGACGGATTCCCAAACCGTGTACGGGATTACCGACCTGGAATTGCAGCAGGAGCGAGGGGAGCCTGAACCTGTGTTTCGTGCCAGCTACACGAAGTGGTTCCCCAAGCCGGCGGACGAATCACAGCCGGATCTCTCCCAGGCAGAAGGCCCGGGAATCTCGAGCCTGGAGATCAGGGAGAGGGTCTATCTTAGACTGGACCGAAAAGATTGGGTGATCTATCGATTCGAACCTCTTTAAGCAAAACGGGAGAGAGTACGATTAAGCGTGCCCCAGACTGACAACTTAATCCGCTGCACCTACACGGATCCGGGCATCAATGAGCTGTTGAAACAGGCCGGATCGGATGCAGGAACCTTCAGCCGCCACTACAACCAGGTGGAGGAGTTCTTCTTCCGCTTCGAAAAGAACTTCAGCGTACCTCAGCTGCCGATCCATCATGACGTACGCGTGCCCGTCCCGGAGCCTCGCTACCTGCAGCTGCTGGCCCGGGTCCTGGAGCAGCTGATCCCCCTGGCACCGAAGCTGTTCGCGGATCTCACCTATATGTTCGATCCGGGCGAGATACTTCGGCCGAGTTTTTTTGATCTCTACCGTCTCGAGTCCAGCCGGTACTTGTACCTGCTAAAGATAGATCTGATGTATAGGCCTCAGGCCCACAGCCTGGTTCAAAGGGGTTCGAATGATCTCACCGCGGCCTATTCCAGCAACTGCCTCTTTCTGGAGGCAACCTGCATTCCGGTGAGGGAGGTGCAGACCAGGTCTGGAAAGATCAGCACCTTCGTCGTCGATCAGACCATTTCCAACACCTGGGTGGATGAGATCGGCAGGGGATATCTGGTCCAGGGAATCTGGATGGACAATGATCTCACCAAATTCTTCAGCAAGCTGTTTCTGCCGGAAGGCAAACGCACTTATCCCTTCTATCCGTATATCTGCAAATACAAAACCGTATGCCAGAATCTAATCGATCCGGAATCCGAAACGCGCAGAGAACTGCTGCCCTATCTGCACGGAGCCCTGCAGTATCTGCGGCCGGTCATGCCGCAGATCGAAGCAGCTCTGAAAGAAGGTGATTTTTCTGAAAATATGGAGACCTTCCGCAGGCTCAAAAGCACGGTACCGGCCCCCTGGATGGCGATCTGGAACGGTCTTCACATCGAAATGTACCTCAACAGCCGGGATCTGAAGGAGTACCGCATCGACAATGCAACTGGCTGAGCTCTCTTCCCTGAGGGTCACGGTAATGGGTCTGGGGCTGCACGGCGGCGGCCTGGCCTCGGCGCTGTTCTTTGCCCGCCACGGTGCCCGGGTGACGGTGACGGACAGCCGGGTCGATCCGGAAGTCTTCGACCCCATCCTCCCCCGGCTGAAGGAAGCGGGGGTGCGCACCGTGCTTGGTCGTCACGACAGGCGGGATTTCATCCGGACCGACCTGATCATCAAGAACCCCGCGGTTCCCGCCTCCTCGCCCTTTCTCCAGACCGCCCGGGATCACGGCCGCAGTATCGAGACGGACCTGTCGGTGTTTCTTCAACTCTGCGGCAATCCATTGATCGCCGTTACCGGCTCCAAGGGCAAGTCCACGACCGCTTCGGCCATCCACCACTGCCTGCAGGAGGTTCACCCCGGCGCCCGGGTGGGCGGAAACATAACGGTCAGCCCCCTGACCTTTCTCGACGGGATCGATCCGCAGGCGCCCGTCGTCCTGGAGCTCTCCTCCTGGCAGCTGGCGGACATCCGCGGCCGCGGACTTCTGGCACCCCTCGTGTCGGTGGTAACGGTGATCCTCCCCGACCATCAGGATCGCTACTCGGATATGGACAGTTATGTCGACGACAAAAAAGCGATCTTCTCAGGCCAAACCGCCGGCCAGTTCGCCCTGTTCAATCTCCAGGATCCCTGGCAGAGTGGGTTCGATAAGGATACCCGAGCCCGGGCCCGCTACTTTTCAACCGGGGTTCTGGCCCCCGGGCTGGAGGGGGCATATCTGCTGGATCGGGGGGCGGTGATACGGGAGGGGAAGGGGGAGTTCCCCCTTGAACTCGATCCGCTCCGCGTACCAGGGGAGCACAACCGGCTGAATCTCCTGGCCGCCGCTCTGGCCTGCCGCTGCTTTGGGATGACTGTGGAGCTCATCACGCCGGCCCTGCGTGCTTTTCCCGGCATCGAGCACCGTCTGGAGCTGGCCGGGGAGATCAACGGCGTGCGCTACTACAACGATTCGGCGGCCACCATTCCCCAAGCAACCGTCGCCGCCCTGGATTCGTTAGCTCCCCCGGTCCACCTGATCACCGGCGGCACGGACAAACAGCTGGATTTTCATCCGCTGCTGGAGTCGATCCATCGGGCCGCCAGGATCGTCCTGCTGCAGGGCAGCGCCACCGAAAAGATGCGAGCCCTGTTCGACGAACATTCGATCCCGTATGAAGGACCCTTCGAAACCCTGGGGGAAGCGATCCGGCAGGCCGCCAGCGGGGCCGAGCCCGGAGCCTCGGTTCTGTTCTCCCCCGGATGCGCCTCCTTCGAACTGTTTCTCAACGAGTTCGATCGAGGCAGAACGTTCAAACAGCTGGTGGCGGGTCTGCGTCGCTGAGCGAGCTGCCGGCAGCTCGGCGCCGGCAGCTCGCTGTTCCGAAGCGGCTAACCGGCTGATGTGAGGTTCCCCAGGATCCTTCTGTACAGACCGGTGAAGCGTTCGATGCGCCGAAGCTTCATGCGCGCGTCGTGCTTCCAGATGCTGCTGTCGAACTCCTGTACTACCCGGGAGAAGTACTCGTGGGCCCGGCGCAGCTCGACCAATCCTTCGGCAAATCTCTGGTAGGCGTCATCCCTCGGTTTGAAATGGACCACCCGGCGCTGCGATAGGGATTGGTACAGGGCCTCGATTCCGTGGATGGCCCGGGAGAAGTGGACAAAACCCTGCTTGTAGTAGGCGTAGGAGGGATCCTTGTGGAAGCCCAGATCGGTGCGGTCGGCGGCCGGTTCAGCCACACCGGTTGCACCCGGTCCGCTCCAGGAGGTATCGAATCTCAAGTCCTCGGGCCCGGCCTGACCGTCGCCGCCGGGTTGGCTGTGTCGCCTGTCGGAGTATGGCGATTCGCGGGAATTTCGGGAGGCAGCACTGCCTGCGGCATTAAGCCCCTCCACGCGCAGCGCACCCATCAGGTAGGCGTAGGCCTCGTTCAGGGCGATCATCTTCAGCTCCTGAATGGCCTTGCGATCTTCGGGAAAGAAATCCGGGTGATGTTGCCGGGCCAGCTGCCAGTAGGCTCTCTTGATCTGCCTGCGCTCTACTCCCGGCTCCAGGCCGAGCTCCCGCCAGAAGAAATTGTCGTTCACGCACCTACCCTCAATGCCCGTGGAGGGGGCGGATAAGCAGCAGATCCCGCCCCACCCACACGTATTCCCAAGGCTCGGGCTCCGGGCCCTGCTCCACGGCACCGGCGGGATAACTGGGAATAAAGCCGAAACGCTTGGCGTTCAGGTAGTTGTGCGCGGAGATCCAGGCGAATCCACCGGTCTGCTGGAAGTCGGTAAAGGCACGGCCCCGGGACGGATCGGAGATATCAATGGTGTATCCGCTGTGGTGCTTGGAGAACCCGGGGATCGAGCTGTAGCGAAGCACCTCCTCGATCCAGTGGTCCGCCTCTCCGGCGGCGATCGCTTCTACGTCGAGTTCCCGGCCCGTGCTTTGCACGCTCATCCGGCGCAGCTCTCCGAGGAAGATCTGGCGCTGCCGCTCCACGGAGCGATAGGCGGAAACCAGCTCCAGATCCACACCTTCCGCCCGGGCAGCAGCCTGCATTTCCCGCCAAGCCTCCATGGCCGCTTCCTGCAGGGAATGAGGGCCCTCGGCAACCAGAGCGTTTTCATCGGCCTGCCGGCGCAGCCGGTAACCCCGCCCGGTGGCCAGCTCCACTATGCGTCGGTCCGCCGCCAGGTCCCCGCTGATCCATGGTGCTTGCACTATCGGTTCGGCCTGGGCGTAGTCCAACTGCTCGTACAGATCCTTGAATCCGTTGGGGCTGTAAGTCTTGTAGCGTACTGCCTCATTCCAGCAGCTGTCACCGGGTCTGATTCCCGCGGATCGAAGCAGCAGCTTTTCGTCCAACTCTTCAGAAAACGCTTTGAGCGCGCTAAGATCCTGCAGCTGATCTCTTGGCGTTCCTTGGGCGAAGGATGTCAGAAACTCCCGTTCGCTACTGAGGTCATAATCCGGGTGGCGCAGGATTTGATCCCGGCAGTGCTCGAGAATACTCTGGATCTCAAGGCTGAGCTGTTCTTCCACCAGCCGCCGGCTTTCCCGCTGGCGTACGTACTGCCGCAGCGAATAGGCGCTGACGGCGATCAGCCCCAGCAGAACCAGCAGCAAAACCGCGTAAAGTGCAATTGATTTCGGTCGCACGGTGCGAATCAACTCCTCCCCGTGCTTTGGGCCTGGATCGCCGTTATGGCGATCGTGTAGATGATGTCCGTTACCGTGGCGCCGCGGCTCAGGTCGTTGGCCGGCTTGGCCAGACCCTGCATCACCGGACCGATCGCCGGGACATTGGCCGCCCTCTGCACCGCCTTGTAGGCGGTGTTCCCCGCATCCAGGTCGGGGAAGATGTACACCGTGGCCTGACCGGCGATCGAGGAATCCTTGGCTTTCACCCTGGCGACCTCCGCGGAGGTGGCAGCGTCGTACTGGATCGGGCCCTCGATGAGGAGGTCGGGCCGTCTCTCCTTGGCGATACGGGCCGCCTCCCGTACCTTGTCCACGTCCTTTCCCTTTCCGGAGGTGCCGGTGGAGTAGGAGAGCAGCGCCACCTTGGGCTCGATACCGAAAACCTTGGCCGTGTCCGCGCTGGTGATGGCGATATCGGCCATCTGCTCCGCGGTCGGGTTCTCCACCAGAGCGCAGTCCCCGTACACCAGCACCTGCTCGGGCAGGGCCATGAAGAAGATGCTGGAGGCCAGGGACACTCCGGGTTTGGTTTTAATCACCCGCAGGACCGGGCCCAGGGTATCGGCGGTGGAGTGGGTAGAGCCGGAGACGAAACCGTCGGCATCTCCCTTGTACACCATCATGGTCGCGTAGTACACCGGATCGAGCAGCAGGTCCCGGGCCATCTCCTTGGTCACGCTTTTATGCTTGCGCAGCTCATAAAGGGTTTCGGCATAGTTCTGCAGCACCCTGGGATCCGGCTTCTTGGTGTCGATCAAATCGGCCCCGCTCAGATCCAGATTGTTGCGGTGGGCCAGCTGCTTCACCGTGTCGATATCCCCCAGCAGGGTGATATCACAGATCCCCCGATTCAACACCTCCGCAGCCGCCTCCAGGATCCGGGGCTCCGTACCCTCGGGCAGGGCGATGCGTTTGCGCTCCCGTTTGGCCATCTCCAGAATGCGGTACTGGAACATCCGGGGTGTGACGATATCGCTGACCAGGGTTCCGAGCTCCTTGAAGATCTGATCCGTGTTGATGTGTACATTTACCAGCTGGTTGACCAGATCGATCTTCTCCTTGTCGTCCTTCTTCAGCTCGCCGGATACCTCGTTCACTTTGAGAGCGCAGCTGTAGGTGTCATCAGGCACCTTCAGGATGGTAAGACCGGATTCCACCTGCCCCTTGAACAGCTTGCGTACGTTGGGACCGGGCACCAAATTCCCGGTCAGGATCATCCCCGAAAAACGGGGATAGAACACCGAACGCTGGGCCGCCATGGCCGCAAGAATATTCTCCACCCGATCCCCGGGGGTAATGAGCAAATAGCCGTCGATCTCTCCGACATAGCCCAGGGCGTTCTCCGGGGTCATGGCCAGGATCTTGACGTCCGTCACCACCCTGGATAGATCATCCCCCTGATAAAAGATCTCCGCACCAAGTTGTTCGGACACATCCCGCAGCCTGGGCCGGGACAGCAGCAGATTCGACGGGAGCGTGCCGTACAGGGTGATGTTCCTCTTCAGGAACATCTCCCGCAGCTTATCCGTGTCCCGGGTGAAGCTCTCCGTCTCGAAGCGGTTGACCACCACCCCGAGGAGGTTGCAGTTCATCTCCTGGAACGATTCTGTTGCCTCGATGATGCTGTCTACGATCTGCGAGAACTCCTTGCCTGCGCCGCTGGCCACCAGGAGGACAGGCGCCACGAGATTATGAGCCAGCTCGGCGTTGATGTCGAACTCCAGGGCGGAGATGGTGCTGGTGTAGTCGGTGCCCTCGAAGACCATGACGTCCCTGCCCTCGGACAGGCGTGCGCTGGCCTCGAACACCCGCTCGAATAGCTTGTCCTTGTCCTCCTGGGCATCCTGAATCGAGGCCGGATTGATATCCTTCAGCTCATCGTTCAGGCCGAAGATATCCCGAACCAGCAGAGCATCCTGATCGATGGTGCTGTCCCCGACGTATCGCTGGCCGATCGGCTTCATGTATCCCACCTTGGGAATGATCCCCTGCAGGGCGTGCATCAACCCGATCGTCACCAGACTCTTGCCGCTGCGCGGTTCGGTGGACGTGATAAATATCTTTTTCTCCATACTGTTACTGTTATAAACGAGGGAAGCGTTTGTTTCAAGGTTTTCAAAATGTGCATTATGAACTAGATTTTGTTTATTCCTAAGCATTTATACGGTATGCTACTAATAGGGTGCCGGCAGCTAAACCGAATAAGCTTCTTTAACTATCTGTGAACATCAGGAGGATACGCGGATGTCGGGAAAGGAAACCTTGACTTCCCGGGATCGTCTGCAACGCGCTCTCAACCACGAGGTTCCTGACCGGGTGCCCCTGGATCTGGGCGGATTCCAGACCGGAATTCACAAACGAGCCTACGCTTCCCTTCTGGAGCACCTCGGCATATTCCCGAGAATCTCCCCGTAGCCGAAGCCATGCCCGGGAAATCCGCGGCTTCGGCTACCCGCTGCGGGCCGGGATTAAACAGCTAATGGAGAACGGACAGATCGAGCACCGGGTCATGAGGGTGCACATGGTCCCGGTCAGCGCCAGGGCCACAGAAAAGGCCCGGTTGATTCTGGTATCCACCGGGATCGGGCGGCGGGCTGGTCATGGATTGATCGGCTAGGCTCGCCTGGCGGTAACCTCCTTTTCGTATGCGTGAACAATTTCGATGATCTCGCGATCCAGGGGCGCATCATCCTGAGCACAGTAGGCGTCCCAAACCGCACCAAAGGGCAGGGTTTTTAACTCCTCCAATAGAGCCAGGCGGGCGAAGTAATCCCCCTTCTCTTCGTAGCTCAGCAGTCGCTCCCGGGGCTCGAGCAGGGCGTAGAGGAGGGATTTGAGGGTTGCCCGGCTCCCCACGGCCCAGGCGCCCAGCCGGTTGATCGATCCGTCGAAGAAGTCCAGTCCCACGTGTGTACCGGCCAGACAGCCGCTGCGTACTACCTCCTCGAACAGAGACCTCACCTCGTCGTTCATAACCACCACGTGATCGCTGTCCCAGCGCACCGGCCTGCTGACGTGCAGCAGCATCTCATCCACGAAGCAGAAGATGCTGGAGATCTTGTCCGCCACCGACTCGGTGGGATGAAAATGGCCCAGATCGAAGCAGATGAGCTTGTCCCTGCTGAGGGCGTATCCCATGTAGAATTCGTGGGAACCGACCACGAAGGATTCGCTGCCGATGCCGAACAGCTTGGATTCCACCGCATCCTTCATCGCGGAGTCGGGAAGCTGCTCTTCATAGACCGAATCCAGGGAACGCATCAACAGCCGCCGATAACCGAAGCGATCCACCGTCAGGTCCTTGGCCCCGTCCGGCAGCCAGAGATTGTGTATGCAGGGATCCCCCAGCTTTTCCCCCATGTAGGCACTGATCCGGCGGCAGCGCCTCACGTGTTCGATCCAGAACGAGCGCACCCTTTCATCCTTGCTGCTCAAGGTGAACCCGGCCTCGGCCAGGGGGTGAGAGAAACAGGTGCAGTTGAAGTCCAGCTTGACCCCGTTTTCCGCAGCCCACCGTACCCAACTCTCGAAGTGCTCCGGCTCGATCTGATCCCGATCGACCGGTTTGCCGCCGAAGTCCCCGTAGATGGCGTGAAGGTTGAGCCGATGGCTGCCCGGAAGCAGGGAGATCAGCTTCTCCACATCCTGCCTGAGCTCGGCGAGAGTCCGCGCCTTGCCCGGATAGGCGCCGGTCACCTGGATCCCCCCGCCGGAAAGCTCGGCCTCGGGAGCCTCGAAGCCCCCCACATCGTCGCCCTGCCAGCAGTGGATGGACAAGGAAACACACTTGAGCTGCTCCAGCGCATTATCCACGTTCACACCCAGCTCGGTGTAGCGGTTCCTGGCGATTTCGAAGGCCTGATTCAGTTTGTCTTTGCTCATCGTTTCACTCCTGAAGTTTCGAAAACAGCCGGTCGATGCCCAGCCTGGCAACCAGCATAGGCACAAAGCGGCTGTGTGCCAAGCTGTGTTGCGGATTGGCCTGTCGGAAATCATTCCCAAAAGTGCCCCTGAACCGCCGCAAAAGGTAGGTATAGCTGGTTCCGCGCTGATGCCGGGCGAACTTCTCGCCCGGTTCAGGGAAACCCTGGCTGTCCAGTGGGTGGATGTGGAAAATACCGTGTCCGGGCTGCGGGTCGTCGGATCGTAGAGGACCCACGTTCGACACGCCCAGGGGTGCCGGTACGCCGGCAGGCGCCCGGCCGGGCGCTTCTGAGCTAGAACCGCAGCCCGGCGAAGACGCCGACGTTGAACTCATCCAGCGGGTAGGGCTCGAACTGGGTGCCCGGAATCGGCCCGTTCCAGAAGCGGTAGGCCACGCGGGTGCCCAGGTTGAGGGCTCCCAGGCGGAAACCCAGCCCCCAGCCGACCTGGGCGAACAGGGAGAGGAACAGGGGATCCCCCGCCAGGTCCCTATCCAGCCCGTACTCCTCGTAGTCGGTGATGTCGACCTTCCCCGCACAACCCAAGCCGATCTCCACGAAGGGGTCGATGAAGGACCAGCGCAGGGGGTGGTAGCGGAAGTCCCAGGTCGCGATCCAGTCCATGGTCCACTGGTAGTCGACTTCGGGAATCGGCGACCCCTGCCTGTCGAAGAGGAAGTTGCAGGTCATGCCGTAGCCGATGTGATCGGGGATTACTTCCCAGTAGAAACCACTGAGCACGTTGTCGCCGGAGTGGAACTCCTCCACCACTGTGTCGTAGTCGGGATTTTCCGAAAAGTCCACACCGCCGATCAAACCGAAGCGCACATTGTCGGCGAACACGCCGAATCCGAGAAAGCTAAACAGGATAGCTGCCAAAATCATCTTTTTCATACGATGTTCCTCCAGTTGCTCGCTTTTTCAATGGTTGAACACCGGCAGGATCACGATGTGTCACCGGGAAAAAGCGGAATTAGTGAGAAACCGGCGGAATGATGCGAAGAGAAAACTCTGACGGCGGTTCTCCGGAGGAACGGAGGAACTACTCTTCGGAGAGGATCGAGTAGCCTTTCCAATCGGCCGGAGGCGGAGTCTTTACGAAGTTCTTGCAGCGGTTCAGGTAGATCGGCAATATCGGATCGTCGGGCAGAAACTCGCGGGCGTACACGAAGTACTTGATCGCCTTGTCGAACTCCCGCTTGTAAAACAGGTTCATCCCCATATGGTGAAGCTTCCAGCCTTTGGTCTCCGCTTTGTCGATCTGTTTCTTGGGATAGAAGATCCGCGTCCCCTGAGTCTTGCCCTTCACCATGACCTTGTCGATCATACGGCAGGGAACGACCTTCTTCACCTTCCCATAGACGGATTCGGATATCAGAAAGGGCACATCGTAGATCTTTGTCAGCTGTTCCAATCGGGAAGCCAGGTTCACCATATCCCCGATCACGGTGTAGTCCATCTTCTTCTCAGAGCCGATGTTTCCGATTGTAACCAGCCCGTAGTTGAGCCCGATCCCGATCCGAAACTGCGGCCGGTTCCGCTTGGCCTGCCTTTTATTGAACGTTATCAGGGTCTCGAGCATATTAAAACCGGAGTAGACCGCCTGGAACACGTCGTCATCGTGTTTCACCGGAGCTCCGAAGAAAGCCATGATCGCATCACCGATGTACTTGTCCACTATCCCCTTGTGGTTCAGGATGATATCGACCATTTCGGTGAAGTAGGTATTGAGGGATTCTACGATCTGCTCCGGCGCCAGGGATTCCGAGATCGTGGTGAAGCCCCGGATATCGGCAAACAGAACCGCCAGGATCCTGCTGTCACCGACCAGCATCGACTCGGGGCGGCTCAGGAACTGGTCGATCACATCCACCGGCACGTACTTCTGAAAGATATTACGGATCTTCTGCTCCCGCTTCTGGGCGATCACCGATTTGAAGGCGTAGCTTTTGATCTGGTTGTAGGCCTTCTCCAACTGTCCTGTCATGAGGTTGAAGGTGTGACCCAGGTCCCCGATTTCATCCTTGAACTGCAGCTCCACCCTCTTGGAAAGATCGCTGGAGCCTATGATACCTCTCATGGCGGTAACCACGTTGTTCAGCGGCTGGGTGAGGTAGCGCACGAACAGGTAAAGCAGCAGCAGAGCCACCGCCAGGGCGACGATCAGGATGAACCCGGATTGGAAGTAGATCTGATTCACCGCCTGATAGAAAACATCCCGATGCTCGGTGACCAGGAAGGTCCACCCGAAAGGACCGAAGTGTGCGGTCTGAGCAACCCGAGCCGTGCCGCCCAGCCGGATCTGAGTCCAACCCTCCTCATCGGTTTGGGCAAGTTCAACCAACCCCTGGCGCTCCTGCTCCAGAGGCTCGATGGGGGCGGTGCTCATGGCAATTTGTCCCCGCTCGTCCAGCGCCAGGATCAGCTCGCTCTCGCTCCTGATCAGGCTGCGGGCGAAAGAGGCTACCGCAGTTTTGGACACCTCGACGTACTCGGGCCTCGTGTCCAGCTGGTTTTCCACCAGCAGATTCCACTGCGTGGTGGCGTAGTTCCTCATCTCCTCGGATTTGAATTTGAGAAACTCCGTGGCGATTCGGGTGATGCCGTTTCGTGCGGCCAGGGAGGCGGCAAAGCCGACGAGGAGAAGAGGGGTGATGATCAGAGGCACGACGATCAGAACGAACTTGGCTCGGATACGCATGGGGACTTATATGATACTCTCGATACAAATATCGGGTCAATCTTCGTCTACCTGAATGCTCGGGCAGCGGCGAACCCGATGACTACGGCTGTTTTTTTCTTCGCCGATGCGGGCTATACTGTCGAAGGAAGACTATAGAGGCGTACGCCATGGGAAAACAAAGTCCACAGCCGAAACAAGAAGCCGCGGATCCGGATCTGTCTGCGATTCGCTCTGCGGACATCACCTTTGAAGAACAAATCGAGATCATCGGTGAGATCAACGAGGTTCTGGAGAAGAACCGAATCGAGATCAAACCCGACACCTTTGCCTTTACCCCCAGGAAGCAGGGAAGCCTGATTCCGCTGCTGATCAATGGAGGAGCGCTGGTGATCCTTGCAGCTAGCGCGTTCTTCCTGCTCGCCTTCTTCAACCGGGAGGAACGATCCCTTATCCGCGAGTCCGCCATCGTGCTGACGGCGGAGGGGAAACTGATCGAGGCTCTGAGGGAGGAGTCGGAACAGCAGCTCAGTGAAAAGGATCGGCAGATCGCCGATATACAGGCCCGTCTGGAAGATCTGCGCAAGCAGACGGAAACCGCCAAGCTGGACACCGAGGCCAAGATTAGCGAGCGGGAAACCCAGCTGAGGGCCGAGCTGGAAGCCCAGCTGGCGGCCGAACGGGAGAAGCTGCAGGGCGAGGGTTTGGCAACCACGGCGATCAACGATCAGGTTCGAACCCTGGAGCAGCGGCTGGCCTCGGAGAACGAGAGCCGTCTGGCGGCCTTCCGGAGTCAGTCCGAGGCCGAGCTTGCCGACAAGGCGGCGGAGATCGCGGATCTGGAGAAGCAGTACCGCCAGAGCCTGGTTCAGTTCCAGCAGGAACGTAGTGCTCTACAACAGCAGTTCAGCCAGAGGGAGGAGGAGCTGCGCGCCCAGTTGGAGCGGCAGGCAACCGAAGCGCAAAGCGCCCAGGCCGAGGTTGCGGATGAACTGGCCGAGCTTCGTGCGCAGCGACAGCGGGAACAGCTGGTTTTCGACCAGATCCTCTCCTCCTACGGCCAGGTGGAGTCTGCCCTTGAAGGCGGCCGGTACGATGCAGCCCTGCGGGGGCTCAGCAACCTGGAGAGTTATCTGTCCCAGGCTTCGATCGCCGCCCTCCCGGCAATCCGGGATCGGATCCCCACGGAACGCTTTCTGATCGCCTCTCTGCAGGATCTGATAGAAGTGCGGCGGACACCAGCTCCCGAAGCCGTTGCCCAACCCCGGGAAGAAGAACCGGGAGAGGATTCCTCCGCCGCCCTGAACCGGCTGCAGGCGGAGCTGGAGCGCGCCAGGGTCTCCCTGGATCAGCGGACCCGGGAGCTCAACCAGGCTCGAGCAACGATCAACCGGCAGAGTCAGCAGATCTCCGGGTACGAAACCTCTCAGCGGGAGATTGCCGCCGTACGGCAGGAGGTGAGCAACCTGCGCCGGCGCTATACTTCCTTGAGCTCGAGCGGTGCTTCCGCCAGGGTTTCTCAAGCCAAGGTTCTGGAGCTGGTGGACACCAAGCTGCAGGTGCGGGAGGTGCTGTCCTCCGAACCGGTCAGATCGCAGTACCCGGAGCTGTACGACGCCATGGAGGAGTATTTCGACACCTACGGGAAGGTACAGCTGCAGTCCGGCCAGGAGGAAGCCCTGAAGGACGCCAACGCTGTGCTGGATGACCTGCTGGGAAGCGGTTCGGCAGACCTAACGGCGATGAAGAAAAGCTACGCAGCCTCAGCCGACGGCGATCCCTTTGCCCTATTCCTGCAGAAACTCCAAGCGCTGCTGGAGTGACGACGGCTTCAGCCGTCGCTTGCCGCCTCGACTACGGTAACTGTCAGCTTCCTCTGCGTCCCGAGCGAATCCTCAACCCAGACATAGGCGGTCGTAGCAAATTCCGGGGCAGTGTATTTTACTCGATCCAGAAGGAGCTTATGAAAACCGAGAGTACCGTCTCCGACGAGCGAGAAGTAGTATGGCGGTGTCCCACCGACCGCTATGACATATCCAGTGTTTTCCCCGATTTCGATAGTCATTGCTTCGGGAAAGCCCATACCTGTCGAACTGACAACCTGAATGGTCGCCGTAGCTTCGCTCGACAATCCATCTATCACCGTAATGGTTACAACATCAGGAGAGTTGGGCGCTGTGTAATAGGTGACGGCCTCTATTTCGTCAATTGATCCCGCCGTCACCGAGAAAGCATACGGAGTGAACCCGCCCCTTCCTGCGATTTCTATGGATGAGCCTTCGCCGATCGTTGCAGTCTTCGGAGTGATTCCCAGCTCCCCCGGCGCCTGTTTTTCCAGCAGCTGGTTGAGCGAGATATTGCCGCAGCCGCTCAGAATAACAGCCAGCGCCAGCATGATCAGTGCTGCTGTATAGAGAAAGGGCGAATGCCCGTGGGGTGTACATTTTTCAAAGATTTTTAACATCGGAGTAAAAAAACCTCTGCCAACCTTCATATCCTTCTCCTCTTCACGGTATAAAACCGTACTCTCCCCTCTGGAGATCTGCGATGTAAAAACTGACTTGGATTTCTTCGCTATCTTTAATATATCCCGCAAGGGCCAAAAAATCATGATTCAGCCCAGAAACAAATTCGATCAGCAAGGTGGCTAACGCTTGAGGGTTCGATTTCGCCTGGCCGAGCAGATCCCGCTGCCTTGCTGGATGACCTGCTGGAGTAGAGTCTATTGGACCTTTATTTTGACTTCCTTGTATACTCCAGCGGAATCGGTGAACGTAACCCAGATATTAACCGCACGATTCGTTGCATGATAAATCACCTGCTGACTGGCAGGTTCTGGCGGCAGAATTTCAAGGGTACCGAAAGGTTGACCGTAATCTTCTTTGTCAAAAATCTCACAGTCGTATGGACTAACACCACCAGAAACCGTAAATATCATATCCGATCCCCTATCGATTTTATACCCTGGATTGTAGGGGGGCGGTACAACATATAGAGATCCTGGATCCACTGCCACGACATTCGCTCGGGCAGTCACCGTTTCACCGCCATCCTCGAGGATTATCATCACAGTCTGCGGTGACTCCGGACTGGACACGGAAAACGTCGCTTCAATTCCTGATATATTCCAGTCCCCAATCGCAGGATCACGGTTAAAGCTCGGCGTTGGTGAGGAGTTCACCGCAGTGAAGGTGACCGAAGGGCCATCTATCACGACACTCGCCGCGAGCGGGTTGATGGCCAGGCCTGTTCCTTCCTCCAATACTGTGACCCTGGCCATGGCCATATTATCGATAGAATCCGTGACCTCTACGATATAGATGCCGGGAGCCGTCGGATCAAACCAGCCGGTCCAGAAGTTCAGCGAGGGATCGATAGCACCATTGAGAGTAAAGGCGAAGGGACCAATACCACCGATGGGATCGAAATTGAATGTTTCCGTCTCCGTCATGGTGAGGGTGGTCTTGTTCAGCGTCAGGGGGTTGTGAACAGTAATATGTGTTTCAATCTCGGCGTCGAAATAATCGACTCCTTTTAGAACCACGGATTCAGTCGAACCCCCAATCGAATCCGGTGCTTTATAGATACCTTTCTCGGTGTCTAAGTCATCTGGATTCGGTCCTGATACCCAGACGAACTGGTAGGGTTTGAAGCCACCGCTCGCTGAAAGGGTCAACTCTTTACCCACCTCAAGATTGACAATACGAGGATTGACAGTAAACTCCCCCGGCTCCTGATTCTCCAGCAATTGGTTGAGAGACATCTGGCCGCAGCCGGCTAGAAGGAGGATTAATCCCAGCACGACCAAAGCCACCGCATAGAGAAAGGGCGAATGCCTATGGGATCTACGTTTTCTATGGCTTTTTGATATCGGACCCAAAAACCCTCTGCCAATACTCATCTCCCACTCCCTTTCACGGTTTAAAACCGTGTGTATAGATAGATCGATGGGACAAATCCCATGATCAAATCCGTCTCGATTCCCCCTCCGGATTCCTCCTTGTAGAAATATACGAATGTTTCATACATGACGTCGATCGCGATCCCCACGCTCTGAGAGAACGCGAACATCGCCCCGACGCCGCCGCTCCCGTATGCCAGCAACCGGGACAGGCCCTCCTGGGCGATCTGCGGCAGGGAGCTGAAATCAGACACATTGACAGCCATCCCCAAACACGCCCTCACGAACAGCCCGATACGGGCGGTATCCAAAGCGGTGAAGCGGGCATCGACCCCTATCGGGATGACGTAGTGGAAGTACGAGGCCAACCCCGCTTCCTCGGAATCGAAGACGTTCAGGCCCGTATACACCCCCAGTCCCAACACGCCCGCCGAAAGCGGGATCCTGTAGCTGCCGTAGACAAAGGGCACGTAACTCAAACTGAACACCTGGTTCGCCACTCCTACCGGCACGAACGGTGAAAAGCCGATGGAAAACTCGAAGGGCCGAAAGCGCTCCTCTTCTTCCACCTCGGCCCCCGGCAACTCCTGCGGCAACGGGATTGCTCCCGAAGCTGCGCCCTCCTCGGTTTTCGGTTCCGTCCCGGCCTCTCCCGCCTCCTCGGGCCGCGTTTCGGCCAATCTGGCCGCCTCTTCGGCTTTCTGGCGGGCTACCTCCGCTATTCTGCCCTCCGCGCGGGGCAACATCTCCCGTAGAGCCCCGATCATGGCCTCATCCAGCGAGAAGTCGATGCGCGCCCGCTGGGAAGCCGATGCCAGGATCTCTCCCCTCTGGAGATCTGCGATGTAAAAACTGACTTGGATTTCTTCTTGTTCTTTAATATATCCCGCAAGGGCCAAGAAATCATGATTCAGCCCGGAAATAAATTCGATCAGGGAGGTAACCAACACCTGAGGATCCGGTTCCTCCTCCCCGAGCAGGTCCCGCACCAGGGCTTCCTCGTCCGTGGTGGCGAACAAAAGCGTCTGCATCCCCAATCGTTCCAGCTGAAAACGCATGGCCGAGACCAGGACTTTCCGCACCCCCTCGTCCCGGGATCCCTCCAGGGGCAGAGATGCAATCAGCACGCTGGGTTTGGCCTGAGGTGTCGGCTTTTCAGATTGAGCGGGTACCGTGACGGAGCTCAGAAAAAAGATAACGCCGCAGGCGAGAAGCGATAGTATATGTCGGTCAATCCTGGATGCGCTGCTGCCCAATCCATCTCCTCGTGATTCTCCCCTCCTCAGCCGCAGAAGGATGGACGGAGCGCACCTGTTCCCCTCGAATGTCCCTAGACACCCCGTCTTCTCCTACGAGTACTATTATATCCAAAATCCGCCATGAATTCAGCATGCCTTATTTTTTTTCGACTCCCGGGCTGAGGCATTTTCGGAGCAGCGGAGGCTGCATCCCGCTTCGGTCGATGTTGACGCCCCTTCTCGCTTCCAATAGTATGGGGACACATCATGACAGCCACGGTTCTGGACAGCATTCCCCTCTCCTTCGACCCGGAGGAGTTCCAAAAGCTGACCCACATCGATCTATCCGCTCCTTCGGATAAAGCGGCGGCGGATCTGCTGGGGGCGGCACAAATCGTTGCCCGCCCCAAAGCCGTGTACAAGGTCTGCTATATCGAGGAGCGCAGCGAAGACGGCGTTGAGCTGGAGGGCATCCGTTTTACCAGTGAGGTGTTGAGTCAAAATCTGAGCAAGGTGGAGCGGGTCTTTCCCTACATCGTTACCTGCGGGGTGGAGCTGGACACCGTTGCGATCTCCCCAAACGACGTTTTTGCCGCATACCTGCTCGACGGGCTCAAGGAGCAGGCTTTGAGACAGGGGATAGAGCACCTCAAGGCTCACCTGGCGGAAACGTACGGTCTCGATGCGGAGAAGATGTCCACGATGAATCCCGGATCGGGGAACAGGAAGGTCTGGCCGATCGGCCAACAGCGGCAGCTGTTCCAACTCCTGGGGGATGTCGAAGCTCTGATCGGTGTTCGCCTGACGGACAGCTGCCTGATGACCCCCAACAAGACCGTGTCCGGCATCCTCTTTCCCAAGGATGTCCCATTCGTCAGCTGTCAGCTGTGCACGCGGGAGAATTGTCCCCGACGCCGGGCCGAGTACAGCGGAGTTGCCGGACTGGCGGGGCATTAGGTCGGGAAGAGAAGATGGCCAGGATCGGGCGGGAGTTCATCAAGAAAACCAAGTACGAGTATCTGGACCCGTCCGCCCAGAGTCGGGGCCGTCCGCAACCGCCCCTGGAACTGGAGATCTACAAAGGGGGCGAGCTGATCGAGCTACCGGCGCCGGAATCGCTCGACCTCCGGGCCGTCGATCTGCGTCAGGCTATAGAACGGCGCAGAAGCGTACGCAGGTACTCCCGAACCCCCCTTACCATGGAGGAGCTTTCCTTTCTGCTCTGGTGCACCCAGGGGATCAAAGAGGTGATTCCCGGTTCCGCCACCTTTCGAACCGTACCCTCAGCCGGGGCTCGTCATGCCCTGGAGACCTATCTGCTGATCAACAATGTGGACACCCTGGCATCGGGACTGTACTGGTACAGCGCCCTGCGTCACGGGCTGATCCTGGTTGATGATGGCGATCGGCTGGCCGATCAACTGGTGAGGGCCTGCCTGGGACAGCGCTTCGTGGCTCAGAGCGCGGGCACCTTCATCTGGACGGCTTCGAGCTACAGGATGACCTGGCGCTACAGTGAGCGGGGCTACCGCTACTTCTTCCTCGACGCCGGGCACGTTTGCCAGAATCTCTATCTTGCCGCGGAGGCGATCGACTGCGGGGTATGCGCCATCGGCGCCTTTTCCGACGATGCGGTAAACGAGTTCCTGCGAATCGACGGGGAAGAGCAGTTCTCCCTCTACCTCGCTACGGTGGGAAAGAAGTGAGCAAGACCTGGAGCGCAACCTACAGCGTGCATTCCTATGAAATGAACAGGCATCAGCGGGCTTCCATCCGCGCCATATGCAGCTACCTGATCGACACGGCGGGACAGCACGTCCACGAGGTAGGCTATTCCATACCCCAGCTCCTGGAACAGGACCGGAGCTGGTTCTTCAGCCGCTTCCTGCTGCGCATGGAGACTTACCCCGGCTGGCAGGACAAGATCACCGTGGAGACCTGGCCGCCGGGAAGTCAGAAGCTCCTCGCCCTGAGGGACTGGCGGCTGTTTTCCGGCCAGCAGCTGATCGGACTGGCCACCAGCGGCTGGCTGATGATCGATATCCGCAAACGCCGCCCCCTGCGCCCCGAGTCCTATCCCGACTGGAAGCAGTTCCTGCATCCTGAGCGCACCATAGCGCATGTCTTCGGCAAGCTCCCGGAGCTCGACAATGACGGTGACCTTTCGGCAATCCAGGAATTCCAGGTGCGCTTCGGCGACGTCGACATCAACGGCCACGCCAACTATCTCAGCTACATCGATTGGATTCTGGAGGCCATTCCACCTGCGACCCGGGACGAACAGAAAATCGCGGAGATGGAGGTTCATTTCCTGAGGGAGGTGAACTTCGGGGAGGAACTGTCCAGCCGTGCGCAACGGATCGGAGACGGGGAGATCTACCCGATCAGCGGGGGTGCCTCCGAAGCCACGGCGGGAAGGCAGTTCCTGCACAGTCTCGTGCGTAAACAGGACGGTACGGAGCTGGTCCGGGCCCGGACCGTCTGGAAACCGGCCAGTTCCTAGATCCCCCGCAGCGCCGGGAGGATTCATCCCTGAATATTGGTGGGAAGACGAGGTGAAGCTGTGCACTACGATGTTCTGGTGCTGGGCTCGGGTCCGGCTGGCTTCTACTGTGCTCTGAGCTGCTCTCGCCTGGGCAGGAAGACTGTTCTGGTGGAGCGGGAACGGCTCGGCGGCACCGGTTTCCGCTGGGGCTGCCTGCCCGTGAAGATGATGCTGGACCGGGTCAGGGCTGCGGCGGGGGCGGAGGCTGGAATCAACACCGGCCGGTTCAACGATGCGGCTTTCGTGATAACCGACACAGCCCGGAGAATCCAGGAGGTCGAGGCCCGCATCCAGAGGCGTCTGACAGCCTCCGGGGTGGAGGTGGTTCAAGGGGAAGGTCGGCTGGTGGATCCCGACAGGTTTCGTCTGGGCAAGCGAACCATCTCCGCCTCCCGGATCGTCATCGCCACTGGTACGGAGCCGGCCGGCTGGCCCGGCGTTTCACTGGACGGCGGGACCGTCATCAGCCACCGGGAGGCCTTGGGATTGACCGAAATACCGGGACATCTGCTGATCCTGGGCGGGGATGTGGAGGGGATCGAGTTCGCCTGCCTGTTCGCCCGCCTGGGCTGCCGGGTGACGGTGATCGAGAAGGAGGTCCGGATCCTGCCGGGCACGGACCCGGATCTGGCCGAGCCGATCGAGAAGGATTTGCGCGCCCGCGGGGTGATTCTGAAGACCGGGGCGGAGGTCGGCGGCTGCACCCTTGAGGGGGGAGCAACCGTGGCCTTTAGAGACGGTTCACAGCTCAGAGGAGACCGGGTGCTGGTCACCGGGCTGCGCCGGCCCAACTTTCCCCAAGGATTGGAGCGAGCCGGGGTGGAACACGATGTTCAGAAGATCAGAGTGAACGCGGACCTTCAGAGCAGCTGCAACACCATCTACGCGGTGGGGGACATCAACGGCATCACCGGCATGGCCCACGCCGCCATCTGCCAGGGACTGCTGGTCGCCCGCAGGATTGGAGGGCCGGATGGCAGTAACCGGGCAGGACGCGATCCCGACAGGGGGGCGGACGGTGAGGCAGGTGAGGGCGGAAAGCCCGCCGGCACGAAAGTCGGCCCGCCCTACCCGCGAGCCATTTACACACTCCCGGAGATCGCCGGCGCCGGTTATCAGGAAAACGAACTCGACGCGCAAGGGATCCCCTACAAACGGCTGTTGTATCGGCTCGGCGATACCTGGAGAGGCTTCTCCAAGGGAATAGAGCAGGGCTTCGTCAAGGTGTTGGCAGGGGGGGAGGACAGGATCCTGGGACTCTGGATCTGCGGCGCTGATGCCTCCGAACAGGCTTCCCTGTTCGGGCCGCTTCTGGCTTCAGGCCTTACCCTGGACCGGATGCGGGAAGGTCTGATCCTCCATCCCACCCTGGGGGAAGCCGTCCTGGAAGCGGTTCTGGAACTCGATTCGATGTAGCGGGGATCTAACCGGCGGGACTCACCGCAGCGAACCAGCTATCCAGCCGCATACGACCTGCTCAATAGCGCTGAAGCGGACCGTCGTAATCCCTGTTGGTAATCCTGCTGACGACCTCCACGGTTTTGGCGATCACCTCTTTAAGATCGATGTTCAGCAAAAATCCCTGACGGGCCACGACAAGGCCGTCCACGATTACCGTGTGGATGTTCCCTTGGTTCAGCGAGTACAGCAGATTGGCGAATACATTGTGTTCCGGTACCAGGTTGGCAGTGGCCGGATCTATCAGCACCAGATCGGCCAGGCTGCCCTCTTCAACCCGTCCATAACCGGGAAAGCCCAGAATCTCCCCGCCCCTATGCACCAGGGGCAGCACGTCGTCGATCGGGGCGACCTCGGCATCGTCCCGGGCACTCTTGGCGATGAAGGCCGCGTCCCGGGCCGCTTCGAAGATACTCAAGGTGTTGTTGGAGCAGGGGCCGTCCGTGCCCAGTCCCACCTTGGCGCCGGCATCCAGGGCGCGGAGGAGGAAATCGTTCACGTCCCCGAATTTGAGGTAGGTCTTGGCGCAGTGAGCCACACCGGCGCCTGAGTCCCTGATCAACTTCAGGTCGCGGTCGGTGGCGTAGTACGCATGAGCCAGGATCGTGCCCGGCCGCAGCACCCCCGTGTCCCCCAGCACCTCCACCGGTGTCTTCCCGTGCTCCGAGAGGCTCTGATCGACCTGCCCCCCGGTTTCACAGACGTGGATGTGCATCTTCAGATCCATCTCCGTGGCCTGATCCGCAACCCGGCGCAGGAAGGTGTGGGGACAGATGTAGGGGGAGTGGGGTCCCAGGGACAGGGTGATCCGGGGATCCCGGTTCCGGTACTCCCGCAGGAACTCGAAGGTCTGCTCGACCTGCCTGTCCCAGCCCTCCCCGGTTCCAAATACGGCCCAGCTCAAGTCGGCCCGCATCCCCGCCTGCCGGTAGGCCTCGAAGGCCCTGTCCATGTGGAAGTAGTGGTCCGCCACGCAGGTTACCCCCGACAGGAGCATCTCCGCAGCTCCGAGCAGGGTGCCCACATATACATCCTCGGGTTTGAGATTGCGTTCGTAGATCCACACGTAGTCGTTGAACCAGCGCTGCTCGTTTACGTCCTCGGCCGCTCCCCGCAGCAGGGTCATGGCCGTGTGGGCGTGCAGGTTGACCAGGCCGGGAATCACGTACATCCCCGAAGCGTCGATGATTTGTTCGGGCTTCTCGCTCCGGTCCGAGTCCCGGGCGTGGCGCCGGGCGGATCCACCGGCCGAAGCTTGCTCGGCCAATCCCGGACCGATCTCGACGATCCGCCCTTCGGCGATGCGCAGATCCACCCGCTTGAGTTGAGACAGATCCTGGAAACAGAGGATAGTGGCGTTGCGGATGATCACCGGGAATCGAGGGTCTCGATAGCCTGGACCAGGAGTTCTTTGAACAGATCTTTGTCCACTTCCAGGGCCACGTCGGTGTTGGCGGGCTTGCCTGTGATTCCGTAGACATCGGCCACGGTCCGCCCCCGGGTCAACTCACCTTCGGTTTCGATCTCCACGTTCATCTTTTGGGTCCTGATCACCTCAGACTTGATCAGGTGGGCCACGGCCAGGGCGTCGTGCAGCGGTGCGCCCTCGAAACCGAAAACATCCTTGTTGGCTTGGGCGAAGAATTTGAGCAGCGGGGCTACGACCCGGGAGACCTTCCCGTTCATTGCGGCCATCCGCTCGATGTCTTCGAAGCCGAACAGGGCCTTGTTGGTCACGTCCAGACCCACCATGGTAAGGGGTACTCCGCTTCCGAATACCACCTTGGCGGCCTCCGGGTCCACATAGATGTTGAACTCCGCCGCCGGGGTGACGTTAGAGTCGAAAACAGCCCCGCCCATCAACACGATCCGCTCCAGCTTGGTCGTAATCCGGGGGTCCTTGAGCATGGCCAGGGCTACGTTGGTGAGAGGTCCGGTGGGCACCAGGACCAGGGGTGTCCCGGATTCCATGATGGTCCGGATCAGGAAGTCCACCGCGTGCTGCTGAACTCCCTGGAAGCCCGGTTCGGGAAGGTCGGCCCCGTCCAGACCCGATACTCCGTGGATCTCAGGGGCCACTGTCAGCTCCCGGAACAGCGGTTTGTCCGCCCCCCGGGCTACGGGAACCTCGGTTGCCCCGATCAGGGTCAAGGTTTTCAGGGCGTTCAGGTAGGTCTTCTCACCGGTCTGATTTCCCGCCACCGTTGTGACACCCAACAGCTCGAGCTCGGGCGAAGAGCTGGCCACCATGATGGCCATCATGTCGTCGTGACCGGGATCGCAGTCGATTAGGATGCGTTTCATGAAGACTCCTTGGTCTCTTTGACCTCCGTGATCTTGCCGACCCGCTTGGCCTCTGCAACTTTACGGGTTCGCTTCCTCAGGGCCTGGGCCGAGTAGATGGTGAGGGCGATGACTGTAGCCAGGTAGGGGATCAGGGCAATCAGCTCCGAGGGAAACTGCAGGCTGGCGAAGTAGATGGCCAAGGCGTTGACCGCACCGAACAGCAGGGAGGCCAAAAAAGTACCCAGGGGCATGCACCCCCCCAAAGTGGCGGCGGCAATGGCAATCCAGCCTCGGCCGGCCGTCATGTCCCGGGCGAACCAGGACACATAGCCCATGGACAGGTACAATCCCCCGAAAGCTCCAAAGAAACCGGAGAGCATCAGGGCCCACATCCGGGTGCGGTTGACATTGATCCCGACGGATTCGGCGGCGTTGGGATTCTGGCCCACCGCCCGGATCCGCAGTCCAAGAGGGGTCTTGAAGGTGATGATATAGAATACGACGATCGCCAGGATCGCTCCGTAGGTCATGACATTGTGACCGCTTATGATCGTCCCCAGCACGGGAATGCTTTTGATCAGGGGGATATGCACCTCCGGAAAGAGCATGCTCTTCAGGGAACTGGAAGAGCCCTTGTCCCCGGTCGCCAGATACAGCAGAAACACGGTGATGCCGCTGGCGAAGATGTTCAGAGCGATGGCGGCCAGGATGATATCCGCCTTGAGACGCAGGTGGAAATAGCTCAAGATCGCCGCCAAGGCTACCCCTGCTGCAACACCTGCCAGCAGAGCCAGGATCAGACTGCCGGTGAAGGCGCTGACAAGAACCCCCATGAAGGCGGAAACCAGCATGGTTCCTTCCATGGAGATATTGATGGTGCCGGCCAGATTGGAGATGGACACACCGATGGCAGCGAACAGCAGGGGTGTCGTGACCCGGAAGATGGCGAAGCCGAACTCGGTGCTGAAGATGCTCTGCAAAAATGGACTCATACAGCACCACCCTTCTCGGCCTGGCGCACCGTTATGCGGTACTTCAACTGGCTCAGGAAGGCCTCAGCCGTGATCAGAAGGATGATGATCGACTGGATGACCTGGACCATCTCCGCCGGCACGTCGGACATCAGGTTGAGAACTCGACCGCCCACGCGCATGTAGGAGAGGAAAAACGAGGCCGGTACGATTAGCAGCGGATGGTTCCTGGCGATTATGGCCACGATGACTCCATCCCAGCCATACCCCGGGGAGTTCTGCCAGAGAAAGCGGCGGTGGATGCCCATGACCTCGGTCATGCCCCCGAAAGCGGCCAGAAAGCCCATGATCACCTGGCAGAGGACGATCACCCGAAACACGTTGATGCCGCCGAAGCGGGCGAAGCGCTCGTTGAAGCCGGTGATGCGGATCTCGTATCCCGTGGTCGTATGGTAGAGGAAGTAGTACACCAACAGGGCGAACACCAGGGCCAGGATGATGCCGTAGTGGATGCGCGTATCCGGGATGAATTGGGGCAGCCAGGCAGACTGGGGCAGCTGATAGGAGACCAGGAATCCCGCCTCCTTGTCGCGGAAGTGGTAGTTGATCAGGTACAGCCCGAGGAAGTAGGCCACATAGTTCAGCATCAGTGAGGAAACCAGCTCGCTGGCCTGCCACCTTGCTTTGAGTATACCGGGAATGAAGGCCCACAGCGCCCCGGCCAGGCCGGCGATCAGCAGCACCAGCGGGATGTGGATGAAGGCGGGCATATTCGTCGATACGGCGAAGGCCGTGCCCACCGCCGCTCCCAGGTACAAAGACCCCTCGGCACCAACGTTGAACTGCCTGGCCTGAAAGGCCACTGAGATGGCCAGTCCGCAGAAGATGATCGGTGAGGCGGTCTCGAAAAGATGGGCCAGGCGGGAGCGGGTCAGTAACGGCCCCAGCAGGAAGGATTTGAGGGAGAATGCCGGTTCCTGGCTGATCAGATAGATGAGAAAAATACTGACCACGATGCCGATGGCGATGGCGATGACGACCCGGATCAGGGTGAAGTACTTAAGCAGAAACTTTTCCACTCACGGCCTCCTCTCTATGCACCCCCAGCATGTACGGCCCCAGATCCTCCGCCTTCACCTTGTCCATGTCCTGGAAGTGAGCCACGATCTCCCCGTTATAGATCACGATTACCCTGGTGGACAGCTTGAGGATCTCATCCAGATCCGCTGAGGCCAGAAAAACGGCCTTGCCCCGATCCCGGGCTTCCTTGAGCAGGCGATGCACCATCTCTTCGGACCCGACGTCGATGCCCCGGGTCGGATGGGCGGCGATGATCACCTCGGGGTCCGCCGACAGCTCCCGGGCCACCACCACCTTCTGGATATTACCTCCGGACAGTGAGGATACCGGGGTTTTTGTCGACTGGGCCAGGATGTTGAACTTCTCGATCAGCTCCCGGCTGTGTTGGGAGATTTCCTTCCACTGCAGCCGTATTCCCTTGGAGAATCCCCGCTTGTAGTACCTGTCCAGGATGAAGTTCTCCTCAAGAGTGGTCTCTTCCGCCACCCCGTCCTCCATCCGGTCCTCCGGGATATGGCATAGACCCCTCTCCCGGATCGCCCTCGGGGAAAGCCCGACAAGCTTCTCACCGCGCAGTGTAACCTCTCCCTCCGAGGGCTCGAGCAGGCCCGTGAGAATGCGTACCAGCTCGGTCTGGCCGTTGCCCACCACCCCGGCCAGGCCCAGGATCTCCCCGGCACGAACATCGAAGGCGATCTTGTTTAGCACCAGGATCGCCTCTTCGTTCACGTAGGATAGGTCCCGCACGGACAACAGCGGCTGTCCTATGTTCGTTGGAGGGGGGATACGTTCGAAGCTGATCTCTCGACCTACCATGAGCTCCGCGATGTCATGCTCGGTAAGCTCACTGGCATCCCGGGTATCTATGACCCGGGCATCCCGCATGATGGTAACCCGGTCGGCGATCTGTTTGACCTCATTCAACTTGTGGGAGATGAAGATGATTGTCTTGCCCGTGGTCTTGAGATTTCTCAAGGTCTTGAACAGCACCGCCGTCTCCTGGGGGGTAAGCACCGAGGTCGGTTCGTCCAGGATCAGCAGCTCGGCGTTACGGAACAACGCTTTGAGGATCTCCACCCGCTGCCGCACCCCGATCGGCAGATCCTTTATCTTTTTGTTGGGAGGAACCTGCAGACCGTACTCTTCAGATACCTCCCGGGTGATCTCCTCGGCCTTGTCGGTATCCAGGAAGAGTTTGGCCCGGCGGGGCTCGCTGCCCAGAACCATGTTCTCCGCCACGGTGAGATCCGGGGCCAGCATCAGATGCTGGTGCACCATGCCGATACCGATGCGGATGGCGTCGTGGGGACTGCGGATGTGCACCACCTCGCCCTTATACAGGATCTCCCCCTCCTGGGCTTGCTCGATCCCGAAGATAATCTTCATCAGGGTGGTCTTGCCCGCACCGTTCTCTCCGACCAAAGCGTGAATCGTGTTCTCCTGTACCTCGATGCTCACCCCCCGGTTGGCGACCACACCGTTTTCGTAGACTTTAAGGATATTCCTCGCTTCCAGGATTTTTTCCATGACCTGAAAACCCCTCTTCCTGCCCTCGAGAGGGCGGTAATCGAGAGAAGCAACAAATAAAAATGGGGAATCCCGGTGGTTGTTTTCGGGATTCCCCGCAGGTTCAGCCTATTGGCCGAAGGCTGTGTCGACCTTGATCTCCCCGCTGAGGATCTTCTGCTCCAGATCCTTGATCTGGTCGCGGAACTCCGCGGGGATGAGCTTCTGGTAGTTCTCGTTGTCGGCGACTCCAACGCCTCCCTTGGCGATGCCGAGAGTCTCGGCTTCACCTACGGGCAGATTGCCGTCCAGGTACATCTCTACGGCTCGAAACAGGGAATCATCGACGTTTTTCATCATCGAGGTAACGATGTTGGCGGATTTAGCCGGATCGGTGTCCTTGTAGAGGAAGTACTGGTCTGAATCCACACCGATAGCGTAACGATCCTTGTCCTTGGCCGCATCGAGCAAGCCTATGCCCGTTTCTCCGGCCACGTTGAAGGCGATATCCGCACCCTGCTCGTACTGAGCCAGTACCAGCTCTTTACCCTTGGCGGAGTCGCTGAAGGAGTTGGCGTAGGATACCAGCACCTTGACATCCGGATCGATGTAATGTGCACCCTGGATGTAGCCGACTTTGAAATCATTGATCACGGGAATATCCATACCGCCGAGAAAACCAATGACCTTCTCGGGATTGGCCTTGGGCATATTCGAGGTGGTGACCATAGCCGCCAGAGCGCCAACCAGGAACGATCCCTCGTTCTGGGCGTAGAGGATCGAGTAGACATTGCCCATGTCGCCTTTGGAGTAATCGGCGGTGGTGTCATAAGTGATGAAGACTTTTTCCGGATGCTTAGGAGCGATGGCTTGCAGGTAGTCCACCAACTGCCAGGTTCCGGCAATTACGATGTCCCAATCCCCTTCGGCAAGCTGGGCGATATCCGGTTCCCAGTTCGCCTCTTCATAGGTGCCTTCAATGGTCTTGGTAACCACACCCAACTCCTGAGCCGCCCGTTCCATACCCCGATTGGCGGAATCGAAGAAAGACTTGTCTCCGAGGGTCCCGTTTACATACAGGGCGACCCTGACCTTCTTCTCCTCCGGCGCAGCTGCTTCCTCCTTCTTCTTGCAGGCCACCAGTCCGAGCAGGCTAATGGTCACAAGCACGACAAGTAGTACGTATAAAACCTTTTTCATTTTCCCTCCTTGTGGAAATGATATGGAGTATCCGATTTTACGCCAAGTTGCGTATCTCCATCAGTATACTTTGAAAACCGGGCTTGTCAATTTCCGTAATCAACGTCACCCGTTCCCCCTTCTCGAGGACACTGGTCCCCCGCCGGGGCGAGTCAGTCGGTTCCATCTTCAGATCACCGCTGACTTGCTCCCTGGAGATTGTCGGGTCCACAACGTAGGCCATGGTGATTGGATCGGGGAACATCGCCACCCTGGCTCCATACATCTTCTCGATGAAGGAAAACAGCGGCTGGTGCATGTCCAGGAGCAGCTTTCCCATCCTGCTCTCCCCCAGTCTGAGAGCCTGGATATCCTCTTCGGTGTGAGCAATCTTCAGCGCCGCGTCCCAGAGCACCGCGGTCAGGGGCACCTTGCTTTCCAACACGACCTGCACCGACTCCGGGTCGGCGTAGTAGTTGAACTCGGCGTATGGGGTTACATTGCCCCTCCCCGATGCACCGCCCATGGACACGATCTCACCCAGCAGCTCTTCCAGTTCCGGATAGAGGTTCAGGGCAATGGCTACGTTGGTCAGCGGACCCAGGGCTACCAGGGTCAGTCCCGGGTTTTCCCGAGCCATTCCAAGGATACCATCGGGAGCTCCAGAACCCTCGATTCTCTTTCCCGCGTCGGGAAGCTCCACATCTCCCAACCCATTGCGTCCGTGCACCCCGGAGGCAGGGTGAGGCTGAGCGATCAGGGGCCGGGAAGCACCGCGGTAGACCGGGATATCCTCCCCTCCGAGCAAGGGTAGCAGGCGGAGTACGTTCTCGGTAACCTGCTTCACACCTACATTGCCGTTCACAGTGGTCACTCCCAGCACCTGCAACTCCGTGTGGGCCAGGGCGATCATGATGGCAACCGCATCGTCGACTCCGCAATCGGTATCGATGACCACCTTTTTCATCGCTTCAGCTCCTGCTGCACCGCCTCCAGCAGTTCCCGGATCTCGAAGGGCTTGCCCAGGTATGGGATACGGTTCGCCTCGATGAAACCGATGGTCTCGGCACTGATCGTATCACCGGTGATGAACAGGAACCGCCCCGGAGCTTCCGACTCCTCCGAGGTCAATTGCTTGTACAGGTCGATCCCGCTCAACCCGGGCATGCGCACGTCGCAGATGATCAGGTCGTAGTCCGCCGCTCCGATCTTCTCCAGCGCGCTCAACCCCTCCATGCTGGTCTCAACCTGGTAGCCGACCTGTTCCAGTACCCGGACCACCATCGCTCGCACCGTCTCATCATCCTCCACGACCAGCAGACGCCCGATTCCGTTCTTCTCCACCGCCGGCTGCCGCCTGTCGGCATCTACCTCCTCGGAGTCCCCCAACGACTCCACCGGGATCTGCACACAGAAGCGGGTACCCTCCCCGGGTGTGCTTTCCACCCAGATCTGTCCGTCATGCTCGCCGATGATTCCATGGCAGACCGACAGACCAAGACCGGTTCCCTTGCCTGGAGACTTGGTTGTAAAAAACGGATCGAATATACGTGGCTGGAGCTCCGTGGGTATGCCGGGACCGTTGTCTTCGATACAAACGCGTATAGAGCGGGCAGCCGGCGGCCGTGCAGCCGGTGTATCGTCGGCCGAGCCGTAAACCGCCCCATCAACCGCCGCCTGATCGGCCTCTATCAACTCCGAAGACACGGTAAGCACCCCGCCGCCGCCCGCCTCGAACATCGCCTCGTAGGCGTTGTTGATCAGGTTGACGAACACCTGCTGGAGCTGATTGGCATCGGCCAAGGTCGCCGGAAGATTCCCGGCAAGATGGGTACGGCATTCGATGTTTCGGGATTGAAGCTCGTAGGACAGAATCATCAGGGTGCTGTTGAGCACATCATCAACAAGTACGGCACGTCGTTCCGGACGCTGTTGCCTGGAGAAATCGAGAAGACTGCGCACGATCTTCCCTGCCCGGTGCGCCTCCGCTACCAGCTTCTCGAGGTCCTGTTTGACGTCGCTGTCGAGCTCTCCGGACTGCAGCAGCTGGGCGATCCCGATGATGGCAGTCAGTGGGTTGTTCAATTCGTGGGCCACCCCGGCAACGAGCTTGCCGATAGCAGCCATCTTCTCACTTTGAACCAGCTTGTCCTGAGAGGCCTGCAGCGCCTCCAGCTGATCCTTCACGTTCTGATGGAGCTGGGCGTTTTCCACGGCAACGGCCGCCTGATGGGCAAAGCTCATGGCCAGATCCGCCTCTTCATCGGAATAAGCCCCCGGCTTGCGGCTGTCGATGGTCAGGCAGCCGATCATCCCCGCCCTTCCGAGCAGAGGCACGCTCATCCAGCCCTTTACGTATTTGGTGTTTCCCCAGCTGTGAAAGCGGTCGTCCGCAGAGGCGTCCACCAGAATGAAGGGACGCCCGGTGCGCTCGATCTCCCGCTCGACCTCCATGACCGGATACGTCTTGCCGACCGCCGAATCGCCGGGCAGGTCCCTTCCGGCCACCACCCGCAGGCGGTTTTCCTCCAGGAGCATCACCGAGGCGCTGTCGTAGGGGATCACTTTGCGCAGCTCCGTAAGGAGTCGATCCAGAACTTCGTGCAGATCCAGACTCTGACTCAGGGAAGCTAAGGCGGACTGCATGGCCTCGATCTGCCGGCGCTGGGTGCGTTCGGCTTCGTACAGGCGGGCGTTCTCCACGGCGATCGCCGCCTGATCGGCCAGCATCTCCAGGATACGCAGCTCCTCGTCGTTGAACGGCTGAGTTTCGAATCTGGAGATGTTCATGACCCCGACGATCCGCTCCTTGACCTCCAAGGGCAGACCCACGATGCTTCCCCGCCACTTCTTGGGGGAATCCTTGTAAAGGGGATGGGTACTGATGTCTTCGACCACTATGGATTGACCGGTTTCGGCCACTCTGTAGGTCAGTCCATCCCGTCTGGGCTCTGCGAAGGGTTTATCCCAACGTCCCTCCTGACCGGAGGCCGCACCGAAGGACAGGGTTTTTCCATTGTAGAGAAAGATGTGGGCCAGATCCGCCGGAACCAGCTCGTGAGCACTGGCCAGGATAGAATCCAATACGGTCGGCAGCTCCAGGGAGGCGGTCAGGGTCGAGCGGGTGCGCTGGACCGCCTCCACCTCATCGCGAACGTTCCGATCCAGTTGCCGGAGCCGAAGGTTCTCCATCTTTGCACCGAGGGCCATGGAGAGAAGTTGAGCGAATTGGGCGTCTCGTTTGCTGAAAGGCCGCTCCTCGGAAATCCTTAGAAGTAGGAGCAGACCCGCGGATTCGCCGCCCATGATCAGAGGTGAAGCCAATACCGCCGTCACCCCGAGTTCAACTAATGCGTTGTGGGCGAACACGTAACGGTTGTACTCACCGATATTGACGGGATCTTCTTCCTGCAGCCCCAGGCTGACGAGGAGCTCTGTAGCCAGCCCCTTGCCGCCAAAGACATCTTTCGGCAGCCCGTAGGAAATGACGCTTCCCACCCCGTTGGAGGCCGGTCCACGGCCGTTCTGGGAATTGAGGATTATCGCTGCACCCTGAGCACCGACGGCCTCGGCAGCCGCGGAAACCACCGAGGGCAGAACCTCGGACAGGTTCTTTGCACGAAAGAGGTTGCTCAACAGCTCGTACATGATCTTCGATTGGTTTCGGGCCAAAATTCCTTCCCGCCGTATGCACCTCGTCCCGGCATGCTGTTGGAGACGATGAGAGTTCTCTTATTTATACCCTTCGGAACAACCCTATGTCGAGGTCCTATTATTGAGCAGCGGAGTCCACTCGAGTAGAATAAACATACTTTGGACGATTTGATTACCCTCGGTCGTACCCTCCGGGATCAGGCGGAACCCGGTTTTTTCGAAACCGAGACCCATCGGATTCTCAAGGAACGCTTCACGGATCTGGGATTTTCTGTTCAGGAGTTCGACGGGATCCCCGGATTCATCGCCAGCAGCGATGGAAAGAGAGAGAACAAATCCGTTGCCCTGCTGGCCGACATGGACGGGCTTCCCACGGGGGAAGGCGGTAGTTACCAACATTCCTGCGGACATCACCTCCAGATGACCGCTTTGTACGGTACGGCCCGACACCTTCGGGACAGTGCCCCCAGCGTCCTCTCCCGGATAGCTTTTATAGCCGCCTCCGCAGAAGAATATGTTGATTTCGACAGGCGGGAGACCCTGCGGCGAAACGGTCGGGTCAGGCACTTCAGCGGCAAACAGGAGTTGATCGAACGGGGCATGTTCGAGCCTTTTCGCCGGATCGTGGCAACCCACGCCGCACAGCTGGGCGATAGTCGGACTGTAAGCAGCGTTCTGCGCATGAACGGTTTCGAAGTGCTGCGCTTCCGTTTCCGCGGAACGAGCGCTCACGCCGGCGCCCAACCCCACCTCGGCAAGAACGCCCAGAATGCCGCTTCCCTATTCCTCCAGGCCTGCGCCTTCCTGCGGGAGGAGTTCCCGGAGGAGCGGCACATCCGCATCCATCCTGTGCTCCGTCTTAAAGCGGATCAAGCCGTGAACTTCATCCCCGACCTGGCCGTGGTGGAGAGCTACGTCCGGGCCGTTGACCCGCAGACGGTCCGGGACGTAGCGAAGAAGCTCCGCAGAGCGGCGGAAGGCTGCGCCCGGGCCATTATTCTGGGTGTGGAGACGGAGCAGATCCCCGGCTACGCGCCGTTTGCGGCGGATCGGACCCTGCACGACCTGCTCCGTTCCACCGCTGCAGCTGAGGGAGTAGAGTTCATTGAGGAGGAGTTCTCGGCGGCCTCCTCCGACGTGGGGGACGTGTCTCAGATCAAGCCGGCGGTCATCGTGGGACTCCCCGGCACGAATGCAAAGTTCCACAGCCCCGAGTTCCGTGTCATGGACGAGCAGGCCGCTTACGTGTTTCCTGCGGAGTTCTTGAGCCGCTTCCTCGCTCGGGTTGCCGCGCTGCCCTGATTCGGGTTCTATTCCTCGAGGACCTCGATCAGCAAATCCGGGGTATCGGTGATGATGCCGTCTACTCCCCATTCGATCAGCTTTTTCATGATTCGCCGATCATCCACCGTCCAGGGGATGACCTTCAAACCCAACCGATGCGCTTCCTCCACATCCCGGCGGTCGACCTCCCGGTAGTAGGGGCTGAGGATAGCCGCTGCGAATGCATGAACGAGGGCGGCAACGCTGCTGTAGTCATCGAAATCCAGACCTCCCAGCCAAGGGGAGGGCCCCTCGTCCCCGGGTTGCAGGTTATACCAGGCTCCATCGATCGAAAAACTCCCGACCGTCAGGCAGGCCACCGGGATGTCCGGAGCTAGCTCCTTCACGACCTTCAGGGTTCGCCAGTCAAAGGACTGGATCGTGACCCGCGCATCCAGTTCATGTTGGCGGATCAAGGCCAGAACCAGCTCCGCAAAGTCTCGGTAGTCGATCGTGTATTCCGGAAAGGGGGGATAGGTCTTGATCTCCAGATTGAAGCGCACATCTTCGACCCCCATGGATTCGACCAGCTCGAAGACCTGAGCCAGGGATGGAATCTTCTCCCCGGGGACCGGGACCTGCTCCCGAAATCGGTACCAGGTGTCGCTGCCCGGTCTGATCTCCCCCAC
>Ga0307442_1000016_pt1 | contig 54770 bp, 51 predicted proteins | sample SalMarWE160430MG_FD_202143 | JGI IMG/M metagenome (GOLD analysis project Ga0307442, IMG submission 202143) | Salt marsh sediment microbial communities from the Plum Island Ecosystem LTER, Massachusetts, United States - WE1604-30 | ecosystem: Environmental > Aquatic > Marine > Intertidal zone >...
ACGTTGCCGAACACAGTCATATGCGGCCACACGGCATAGGATTGAAACACCATGCCGAGGTTTCTCTTTTCGGGCGGCACGAAGTGTTTCTGATCATCGGATGAAACGAGACGATCCCCGATAAATACCTTTCCAGCAGTAACGTGGATAAAACCCGCCACACAGCGGAGCAGTGTCGTCTTCCCGCAGCCGGACGGGCCGAGCAGGGTGAAAAACTCGCCGTCTGCTATCTCTATTGAAAAATTCGATACCGCCGTGACGTCTCCGTACTTCTTCGTCACATTCTGAAGGATGACTTCCGCCATTCCGCACCTCAATTTCAGATTATATCCATAGTATTGCAACCCGGTACTACCATCGCTACCACGGCTATCTTCCCCGCCGCAACACATAAAATCGATCACACCGGGCTTATCCTCCCCCCGGAGGCCCTTCTCACAATAAGATTCAGCGTCAGCACCACCGAGATGAGGATAAGCGACAGGGCGCTCGTTTCAAGCACGAGTCCCTCCTGCGTCATGTTGTACACCGTCACCCCGATCGTCTCCCTCCCTGCCGAATAGAGCAGTATCGACAGGGTAAGCTCGGTGAGGGCCGGCATGAATACGAGAAACCATCCCGAAAATATACCCGGTTTTATCAGGGGAATCAGTATATCCATCACTGCCTTTTTCTGCGACGCGCCTGATATTCTTGCGGCCTCGGTGAGCGAGGTATCGATCTGCTTGAACGACGCGCTTATTGTGCGCATGGGAAAAATCATGAACCGGGCGATATAGGCGATCATGATTATCCATATGGTGTTGTAGATGGAAACACCGAGCACCGGCTTGATCCACGCGAGAATCATCGACAGCCCGATAACGGTACCCGGTATCGCGTAGGGAGCGCTTACGATATAGTCGATAAGCCTCCTGCCCCGGATGTCGGTATACCGGGTGGCATAGGTGAATATGATTGAAAGAAAAACGGTGATTGATGGTACAACCAGGGCGAGCATGAAACTGTTTCTGAATGCGCGCCACACAACCGGCACGCTGAACAAAACGTATTTGAAATTACCCAGTGTGAAATTACTCAATTTCGGCGAAAGGCCGAGTGCCTTTGTTACCGATGTCACTATTATGGCTGCAATCGGCGAAACGATGACAAAAAGAACGAAAAGCCCGATAAGAACCGCCGCGGGTGTTCTGAACGCACCGAGGTCGATCACCGAAAACCCGGATGCCTTGCCCGTGATGACGGCGAACTTTTCCCTGCGTGTTACGAAGTTCTGAACAAAAAGCCCGATAACGCCGATTGCGATCAACAGCATCGACATTGCGGACGCGAGGTTGAAGTTGTACTTGGTTCCGTAGCTTCCGATATAGAGAAATATCTTCGTGGTCAGCACCAGGTAGCCCTTCGGGATACCTAATATCGCCGGTATGCCGAACATCGAAGACGATGTCACAAACACGATAACCGCAGCGCCGCCGACTGCCGGCAGCATCACCGGAAGGGTGATGTCCCTGATGACCCTCAGCTTGCCCGCGCCCGATATTCTCGCCGCCTCCTCAAACGTAGGATCCATCCTTTCGAAGGACTTCGTAATACTGATATATACGAGGGGATATGTGTATATCGCAGACACAATGATAATTCCGTACTGCCCGTATATATCGATCGGCGGATTTTCAAGACCAAAGAGGCCCATCAATATCTTGTTGAAGTAACCCACCGGACTCAGAAGCTGCATCCACGCAAACGCACTGATAAAGGGGGGGATGAGGTAGGGAATAATGAGTACGATCCTGAAAAAATTTTTCAGGTATACGTTTGTCCTCGTTACGAGCCAGGCGAGAATCACCCCTGCAAAAACGGCAATAACCGTTACAAATATCGCGATATACACGGTATGCCACAGGGCGACCAGGTTGGTCGTTTTACTGAGGATCTCACCCAGATTGCGGAGGGTGGGGCTTCCCTCACGGGCAAAGCCGATGATAAGGAGCTTGCTGAACGGGTATATAAACAAAACGGCAAGGAGTACAAATATCAGAAGTGCGAACATCGACCGTCTGAACATCATGCAGCACCCGCTCCGTCCCTTATAAAATAGGCTGGCGCACCTTTGGAATGCCTGTATCTCAATGTATAAAACCATAAAACGGGGGAGACCCCTTTTTTAAAAACTCCCCCGTCTTTTATTTATCCCCTCACAGGGGATCACCCCTTGCGGGGCCACGCACAATCACGCTTTGGCGGTTACATATCCTTTTTCAGCGAACCGGACAGGCTGTCTTACATAACGCCCATTATCTCTCCCCACTTGTTTCTGATCTCATCGCGGTTTTCTTTCAGGTACTGCCAGTCGGTCTTCAGAATCTTGATATCCGCAGGTGAGGGTACGCCCTTCGGGAGAGGAACGTTTTTATTGAGAGGAAGGTATCCGCGGCTTAAGAGAACCTTCTGTCCCTCTTCACCAAGCACGAAGTTTATAAATGCCTTTGCAAGCTCCTGATTCTTCGATTTGGAGATGATTCCGATAGGCGTCGGAATATAAATCGCCCCGTCCTTCTGGTACACGTAGGCAACGGGAGAGCCCTTCTCGATCAGGTCCCTGGCCATGAAGTCTATGGTTATCCCTATTGAGTACTCACCGGTTGCTATGTTGCGTGCAACACCGCCGTTTCCCTTTACGATTTTGCAGTCGTTGGCGGCAAGCTTCTTGTAGTAGTCCCAGCCGAAATTCGGGTCCTTCGATAGTGTTGTGACCTGCGTGAGGGTAGCGCCTGAATACAGTGCGCTCGCGGAGCCGACCTTGCCCTTGTACGCGGGGTCAAGAAGGTCTTTCCAGCCGTACACCGGCTTTTTAACCTTGTTCGTGTTGTAGGCAATGATCTGGTAGATCAGCCGCGCCTCATAGGCCATGCCGTCCATGTAGACGAACTTCCGGGGGATGTTCTTCGCTTCGGGGAGGTTCATCTTCAGAAGAAGCCCCTTCTTCCCGAGGTCCTCGAACATCGCCATATCTGCAAACCAGATAACATCGGCGCGAATCGAATCGGCCTGCATCTCAGCCTGCAGCTTTGCGGTAACTTCAACTGTTCCAGAACGGTAAATCTCGACCTTCGTTTTTTTGAACTGTTTCATGAAAGCGTTAGCAACATCCTGCACATCTGTAAGCGTCTCCGAGGTATACAGGGTGATGCTCCCTTCCACCTGTGCCCGGGCCTTCTGCGCTCCTGCAAAGGGAAACGCAAACAGGCAAACCGATACCGTCAACACAAAAATAAAAACAAGATACTTTCTCATACGATTTCCTCCTGAATGATGGGGTGTTGACGCCGGCAAGCGGCACACTCTCCGCGACATGTGGGCAGAGGTTATACCAGCTTACCGACGATATTATCTGAAAACAAAGCGTTCGGACAACCCTGATAGTATAACAGATTTATCCTTTTCTGCAATCAAAAATGGAATAAATAAGCTATCACATCTTCAAGAGATTCAACATCAAGGTCTTAATGTTCCATGCCAAAGCAGCAATCTTGAAATACACTATTAGGGGGGGGGTTATCAAGAGCTTTTTCCTTATCGCTTAATTTGGGTATAAAGGTTAGATATTTAATTTCCGGTTGATATATGTGGAATAATCTTTAATTATGGGACGATATTCTTCATTCAATAAAGGTGAAGAAATCATAAAATCAGCTGTTGAACGATTGCAAGCGATAGGAACATTATATAGAACAGCTATGCGCAGTACAGCCTTTACATCAACATCATGGGGAAGTGGCTGCATTGGATCCCAGAAAAAAACGAGAAAATTGATTTTCCCATCTACAATCATCGCACCCAGCTGCTGATCTCCTCCCAATGGTCCTGATTTCAATTTAGTAATTTTATTTGTTAAAACACTATCTTTCCCCATCTTTTTAATCAACGCTTCTTCCACCAATTTGCCCGTCGTACCTGTACAAATCAGTTTATGCTTTGAGAGAAGATCCCAATTCCATTCAACCCATTCAACCATATCTTTCTTTCTACGATCATGGGCGACCAACGCAATGTTTTTAGTACTTTCCATTGAATCCTCACACGCATATAATTTTCTAATTTGAAACAGAAAAAAAATATAACAAAATAACATTTACTAGAGTGTAAATTACAAAAAACCATTCAAAATGAATATAAACAAATTCGATAAAGCCTATAGGTACACTAGTTAAATGTACTGAATATTTTTGTAAAAGGATATACCATAGGTGTGGGATTATTTGTTTAATAATTTACCCAAATTAAGCGATAAGAAATCGCAGCATTGGTTGTTTGCATAAAAACTCTATTCAGCTGCCCGGCTGAACGGGGTTTGCGGGCCTCTACCCGTACCGCTGCCTGATCCACGAGCCCCATTTCTAGGAGGAGAAAATGCCCACAAGAAAAATCCGTGCTTTTTTTCAGGGTTTAGTTGTACTCCCGGTTCTGATACTCGTATCGTGTGTGGGACGGATCGGAGAAAACGACCTTCTTCAGGTAAAAGATTCCCTCGAGCCGGAGATCACCATCCTATCGCCTGCGAATGGGAGCTCTTATGCTGCAATGGTAGAGGTAACGGGAATTGTAACTGATACGGCATACGCACTGCTTCATTCACGGACAACGAGGCGTCCAAGGGGCAGGGGTATTTCTATAAAGTGCGGCCTGCTCTCGGCGGAAGTATCGAAAGCGCTGCCATTTACGGCATGGCCTGCCCGTTTGCAGACAACACTCGCACTGGTCGGTTCGACCCTCCTCTACGATGCACGGGACGTAGACCTGAGCGGGACCCGTGCTTTCGTGGCCGACTCCGAAGAAGGATTGAAGGTTCTTGACATAACGGTTCCCGAAACCCCTTCCGATAAGGGATCATGCCCGACAACGAATGCAGTAGCAGTTGTGGTTTACGAAGACCGCGCATACCTTGCAGACGGCGCAGGTGGGCAAAAGATCGTCGACATCAATCCTGAAAGCAGCAAATATCTCCAGGTGGTAGGCTCGTATGAAGGAATAACAATATGGGATATTGCACTTTCCGAAAGATTTTTATACGCAGCAGCAGGCAACGACGGACTTTTGATACTCGATGTCGACACGGAGAGCCCAACCTACCTGCAGGTGATCGGCTCCTGGGACAGCCCCAACCAGATAATGAGCTATAACTTCGATTTTATCCGGGTACGTGGACGAATCACCAACCGTGAAAGTGGTGAAAACAGTGTCGGCGGTGTATACTACTCATACCCGATGAGCTCAGAAATTTCCCTGAGGTGTTGAATGCTTTTTTTCAAACCCTCTCCACCTGCATCGTTCCAGTACACCTCGAGGCAGAAAATGCCGCTATAGGAACCTTTCAGGAACGTTAATATTTCACGGGTCTGGAGCATCCCCTCGCCCATCGGTATGTGTATTTCATGCCGGTTCAGGTCGCTTATGTGAATATGCCGTATCCGGTCGCGAAGCGCCGTATAAAACGAAACGACCTTTTTAACATCCCCCAAATGCGCTACATCCATCGTTATTAACAGTTCGTCATCATTTCCTGAAAAAAAATCGATAAAATCTTGCTCGCCCACCATCACCTCTTTTCCGGTGTCTTCTATGTTCTCAATCAACACCGTCACGTCTTTTTCCCTGCCATATAAAAATAGCTCGTGAAAGACCTCCCGCTGCATCACTGAAACCTCACGCCGGTCTTCCCGTACAAAGCTCTTTTTACCGGGGTGGATGGTGATACTGCGCGCACCGATTTCATGCGCAAGGTCTATGGACCTTCGCACCTGTCTCATGCTGAACCGGCGCACTTCTCCCGAGATCGAGGTGATATTCAGGTCCCAGCTTGCCGCATGAACTGTCGGCACGATACCGGTTTCTTCGAAGGCCTTTTGTATCTCAACGGTGCTGTCACTGTTCATGAAGTAGTGGTCTGCCCAGAGCTCAAACGAGTATACATCAAGCTCTTTTGCAAAAAGAATTCCCGGTACGGGACTCATTTTCCATACACTCGTCGAAGCAAAACCGACTTTCATACATCAGGCTCCAAATCTCAAATTTTTTAGGAAATTTCTTTCTCCGGAAAGTTTAAAGAAAACCGCCCGGCGATTGTAATCCTTTCAAAAATACAGCTATACGTGCGGAATATCGAGCTCGTCGAGAAGCATATTGCATAACCGCAGGTTTTTGGTCCTGTCGGCGGCCATTAGGGATATGCGGATTGTATCCCCTATACCGTTCAGCAGAAGGATGCCGAGTCCGGCGATCGAGCGGATAATCCCCTCTTCCCCGTACCCGGATTCGGTAATCCCGATGTGGAGGGGGTAGTCCGCCTTTGCGGAGAGCGCCTTGTTCGATTCGACCGTGAGATCGATATCGGAGGATTTCAGCGAGATCAAGGTGTCGTAAAAATCGTGCTTTTCAAGGAGAGAGATTTCGTGCAAAGCGCTTTCCACCATGCCTTCTGCTGTTATGCCGCCGTACTTCTTGACGATGTTCTTCTCAAGTGAGCCGCTGTTCACCCCGATGCGTATCGGTATGCCCCGCTCCTTGGCAGCTGACACCACGACCGAAATCTTCTCCGGGCCGCCGATGTTTCCCGGGTTTATCCGCAGCTTGTCTACACCGTTTTCCATTGCAATCAATGCAAGCCGGTGGTTAAAGTGGATATCTGCAACGAGCGGTATGCTGATCTGCTCCTTGATATGCTTGATGGCCCTGGCTGAAGCCATATCCAGAACTGCGACGCGTATCAGCCTGCAGCCGAATTCTTCGAGCCTGGTTATCTGCGCTACCGTTTCATCTATGTTCGCGGTGTTCGTGGACGTCATCTCCTGAACGACGACGGGATGTTTTCCACCGATAACGAGATCCCCGACTTTCACCTCGCGCGTTTTTTTTCGACTGACGTGCAGGAATTCACGGAGCCCGGACAGATCGATCCCTTCAAACTCCTCCTTTTTCACGGGTCACCTCCTATCCTTTTTTTCCCGCCCATGTACCCGACGAGCACATCGGGTATGTGTATACAGCCGTCCTCCTGCTGAAAGTTTTCAAGAATCGCGATGAGAAGCCGTGGTGATGCAACCGCGGTATTGTTGAGTGTAAAGGGAAACTCGTTTTTCCCGGATTTTGCCCGGTACCGTATATTTGACCGGCGCGCCTGGAAATCGCCGAATGATGAGCAGGAGTGCGTTTCCCCGTATGAGCCCCTTCCCGGCATGTAGCACTCGATGTCGTGCTTCTTCACCTGCCCGAGCCCCATCTCTCCGGTGCATACCTCGACCACCCTGTAGGGAAGCCCGAGGCTCTTTACGATCTCCTCCGAGTTTTCAAGAATCTCCCGATGAAGTTTATCCATCTCTTTTGGGTCGTTTCTGCATATCACCACCTGCTCGACCTTCTGAAACTGGTGCACCCTGTACAGGCCGCGCACATCCTTGCCATAGCTTCCAGCCTCACGCCTGAAGCAGGTGGTGTAGCCTGCATAACGTATGGGAAGATATTTCTGCTCCAGCAGTTCTCCCATGTGATACGACACGAGCGTCACCTCGGAGGTGCCGATGAGAAAAAGCCCGTCCTTCTCGATCGAATACGCCTCTTCGCGGCCGACCGGGAAATAGCCGGAACCGACCATGCACTCTTCCCGGACGAATACCGGGGTAATCATCGGTGTAAATCCGCGCTTAGCAAGAAAATCGAGGGCATAACGCATGAGCGCATTTTCCAGGAAGGCGGCATCGCCTTTCAGGTAGTAGCACCTGCTCCCCGCAGCGCGCGCTCCCCGCTCGATGTCGATAAGATCGTGTTCGAGACCGAGCTCGACATGATCCTTCGGGCTGAATGAAAACGAGGGGATATCCCCCACCCGCTTGATCTCGACGTTGTCGGCCTCATCCTTCCCGACGGGTACATCCGCCATGGGCGGATTCGGCACCCGCAGTAAAAGCACGCTTCTTCTTTCCTCGATCGATCTCAGCTTCTGCTCATCATCCTTGATCGACCGGGAAAACGATTTGAGCTCGGCCTGCAGGGCCTCCCTCTCGCGTGTATCGTCGGCACTTTTACCATGGGTGCCTGCGGCTCTTTCAGTACTTTCAGCACCTGCTGCTCTTTTACCAGTACCTCGGGCTCCCTTGAGCTGTTTCGACTTTTGCCAGAGCTCCTTCTTCCGGGCATCAATCGACGACTGTATGCGGCGTCTCTCTTCATCGAGTCGTAATATTTCGTCAATATCCGCATCAAACCCCTTCTTCTCGGCTCCCCTTCTGAACAGCTCGGGGTCCTCTCGAAGCTTCCTGATGTCAACCATCTTCATCTGCCTTCTTCAATAGAATGATCTCGTCACCGCTCGATGCCCTGAAGGAGTACTTTGCGCTCCCGCCGTTTATACCGATCTCGAGATACCCGCGCGAGCCGATAAGCGCGAGGGGGTAGCCGCTCACACCCTGGGCGTAGGTCTCTCGAAGCCTGCCCACCGGTTTTATCTCTCCCCCGGTTTTAAGAAAAATCTCGTCCTCCTCGCTCACATCTGCACCGCGAATATTGGAGATGAGATTGCCGAATCGATCGATATAGACGACCTCCCCGGTCGTCTGGCCGGCTTCCCGCAAAGGTTGCGGTAAAGAAAACTCCACCATCGACTTTTTCGGTACCGTGACCTCGTCAAGGAGGATACCTTCCAGCACACAGGCTGCAAACGGCGCAAAAATATCTCGCCCGTGAAACGTACTGCTGAACCCATTTTCGAGAATGGTGCGGACCACGCTGTTGTCCGGAAATACGCGTTCGAGTAAACCAGAAAATCGTTCTCTCAGGAGAGCTCGAATCTTTCGTATACCTGCCTTCTGTGCGGCTTCAAAGAGTACACCGTTGTCCGGGCCGATAAATGCGTATTCTTCGCTTTCTATCAGGATGATATCACGGAGAGTCCCAACCCCCGGGTCTACAACCGCAAGGTGCAGCGTATGCTGCGGAAAGTACGCAAAGGACCCTGCCAGCACAAACGAGGCAGCGCGTATATTTCCCGGTTCGACTCCGTGTGTTATGTCGATGATATCAGCATCCCGGCACAAGGTACTGATAACCCCTTTCACTTCGGCAACATAGGAGTCGTTCAGCCCGAAATCCGACGTAAAAGTAACGATTTTTCTCATGGCGCACCGCAATGAAAAGGAGATGTACACTACTATATACCCAGGTTTATTCTGAAAATCAAACAGAAACGGAGGAGAGAATGTGCATCGGTTCAGGTGCAGCATGTAGTAATCTCAATGCCGCGACGCTACCCTCATGCACAGGGGTAATTGAGGATATAAAACCGATTCGGTTTTTCAGGAATTTGAATCGTGGATGATTTTGTAAGATCAAAGGCATGTGTAAGAGATGCAGGACATCCTTTTGTTATGGATTGCTTTCTTGATCTGCATACAATGGCCCTGTAATCTCGACGTATAATTCGGCTGCATCATGTCCAATATCGACTGGTAGTCAATAGTTCGAAAGCAGCAGCTATGCAGCCCTGAACCGGCCGTGACTCTTACCTTTTGTCATCTGATAATACGCAATAATCGCATTCAGGTTTGTCTCGAAAGCTTCGTCGTTCACAAGACGATACGGACTGAATTTTTCCTTCTGTTCAGTCACTTTCTTCTCGAGTCTTTTAGCCATGTTAGTAACCATTTTTTTCCTCTCTCAACTGTATTTATGTGAGAACCATACGAACATCCATAATTAGTATGAATCTATATACTAGAACATGCAAATACTGTGCCATTGAAATAATTAAGTCGCTGTTTTGATGCATTATCTCTTTATATTCACAAATTTACGCTCCCCATGCCGATTATCTGCAAACAGAATTTCGTGCTTAAATAAATCGTGTCGAAATGAGACAGCAGGGCGTTTTACTGTATCACCTTTACTCATTCACCAATCGAATGGGCTGGCCCGTTGCTTCGAGAACAGAGAGCCAGAGCGGGTCTTCAGGTGATAACCGTTTTTTCTGCATGGATGCGAGATGAACTGGAACTTGTGTAAAATGACCGTTCCAGAGACCGACGATCATGCCGGTTTTGCCGGCCATCCCGGCGTGAACAGCATTCTGCGCAAGCTGCATGCAGTATATTGCATCATGTGCGTTGGCGGGTACCGAGCGTACCATATAGCTCGGATCTATATATTTGAGATTGACGTAGATGTCTGTATTCTTGAAATATTTCTTTATCTCGGTCTTCAGGAATATACCTATATCTCCAAGAACTGGATTGCCCGAATCGTCTTTACGATCAAATCTGTTCTTGACGTACTGCTGCCCCGCCCCCTCTGCGACGATTATTACCGCATGTTCCCGCTGACGCAGGCGACGTTCAAGAACACTGAAGAGCCCATTCTGACCCTCGAGGTCGAAGGGAACCTCCGGAATAAGCACATAATTCACCTCATTCAGCGCAAGTGCGGCATTTGCCGCAATAAATCCGGACATCCTTCCCATCACCTTGACGAGGCCGATGCCGTACGGCGCTCCAACTGCCTCTGTATGGGCGCTTCTAATCGCCTCCGCTGCAATGGCAAATGCGGTCTCCAGGCCGAAGGTTCTTTCCACATATGATATATCATTATCGATGGTTTTGGGCACCCCGATGATCGATATGCGCTGCCCCCTCTTTTTGATTTCATCGTATATCTTTCCTGCGCATATAAGCGTCCCGTCCCCCCCGATGGTAAAGAGAATAGAGATATTCATTCGCTCGAGGCAGTCTACTATTTCCCCGATATCCTGATCACCTCTTGATGAGCCGAGTATGGTTCCACCCTTTTCATGTATATCCTCTACCGTATTGGGACTCAGCTCGACCGGCTCCAGACCATACTTTGGAATAAAGCCTCTGAATCCATACCGGAACCCGGAAATCGACTTAACACCATACCGGTAGTACAGGCTCATGACGAGCGAGCGGATTACATTGTTTATTCCCGGGCAGAGGCCGCCGCAGGTGACGATACCCACTTTGGTCTTTGCCGGATCAAAGTATATTTTCTGGCGTGGCCCTGCCTTTTCAAAGGCCAGAATCGGTTTGCCGCGCTCCAACCTGTCGAGTATTTCAGATTTGTTATAATAAAAAACGACAGTATCCGAATCGTTGACATAATTCGCAATATTATCTCCGTACACCGTCGAGAGTCCGAGCGGAGAATCAATCTTTGCCGTGCCAAGACTGTCGATGATCAGGTCCTGTTCGGGAATATCCAGCTTTTCCATACGTATTTCTCCCTACTATATCGTTTTTCACTTAATGCCGCATCTCGCAAACATATCCCGCCACACCTCATCATAGCGGCTTACAAGGCGCTTTCGGGTTTGATCGATGCCGTCTGCAGCGTCAGATTTGAGGGCAAAGTAAAACTTTATCTTCGGTTCCGTTCCGGAGGGCCTCACCGATATCTTGATTGCAGATGTGTAAAACTGCAGTACATTGGATACAGGGAGACCTGTCATTGGGTTTTCCTTCTCTTCCGATGCGATAAACTCTTTCTGCCGTAGATAATCCCGTATATGGACAACCGGCTCTCCAGCAATACTGTCCGGAGGATGTTCTCTCAGTTGTGCCATCAGCGCCTTGATCTTTTCAGCACCTTCAACACCTTTGAGAGTCACAGATTTTTGAAACTCAAGGTACATTCCGTACTTGCGGTAGATTTCATGGAGCATTTTCAGAACGGAGCCGTATGCCCCGATCCCGTATTTTACCAGTGTCAATGCGAGCACAGACCCTATCACCCCATCCTTATCCCGTACGAAGGTATCGGCCAGGTAGCCGTAGCTCTCCTCGAACGCATATATAAAATTATGGCTTTTTTCCGTCTCGAACTCCCGCATCTTCGCTGCGATGTACTTGAATCCTGTGAGCACATCTGTTTCATAGATACCAAAATCATCGCATATGACGTGAACAAGCTCTGTCGAAACGATTGTCGAGATGATGGCCGGAGATGAGGGCATCGAATTCGAAGCACCATAAGATGTTCCAATGAGGCAGGCGAGTAAGCACCCGATCTGATTACCGTTGAGGGTCACAAATTCGCCGTTTTCATCCGGAACTGCAAGCCCCATACGGTCGCAATCCGGATCCGTGGCAATCACCATTTCCGCCCCTTCTTTTTTCGCGCACTCGATCGCCCTTGTCAGGGCAGCCCTTTCTTCCGGATTGGGTGAGGGTGTCGTAGGAAAATTACCGTCCGGAACACTCTGCGCCTCTTCGCAGATCACCGAACTGCGCCCGCTCGTTTGCGCAAGTGCGCGCGGCACAAGCGTAATCCCAGTTCCATGCAGGGGAGTGTACACGGCCTTGATCTCTTTCTTGAGCCCTGTGATGACATCTTCGATACCCCTCTCGAGCTTTTCTGTAAAGCCCTTTACTCTTTGCAGATAGATATTTTCAACCGTTTCATCAAGCTCGTTAATAAGGCCCTTTTTCTGTGCTTCTTCGTATGAAACGCGATTGACCCCGCCTCCCATATCCACCTTTCCCACACATGCAACTATCTCGGCGTCATGCGGCGGAATAACCTGAGAGCCGTCATCAGAATACACCTTGTATCCATTGTACTCCTTCGGGTTGTGCGATGCGGTAATAACAATGCCTCCGGCTGCGTTCAGGTGCCGCACGGTGAATGAGAGAAGCGGTGTTGGTCTCAACTCCGGAAAGATATATACCTTTATACCATTTCCCGCCAGAACACTCGCCGCCTCTTTGGCAAACAGTTTCGAATTATTTCGGGAATCATACGCTATGGCGATACCCCGCTTTTTAATCGCATGAGCCGGGCTGCCGAGGAGATAATCGGCAAAGCCCTGTGTTGCAGCACCCACCGTGTAAACGTTCATGCGGTTGATTCCCGCTCCCATAATGCCGCGCATGCCGCCGGTGCCGAATTCAAGCTCCTTATAAAACCTGTCGAAAAGCTCCTTTTCATCGCCCCTGTCAATCAAGTCCTGTATCTCTCTTCGTGTATTCTCATCAAAGGGAGCAGCCGTCCACTGCTGAGCCTTTCGCATAATTCCCTCGTTCATCCGAACCCTCCAAAGTAATGCGGATCTTTCTGTGCGGTATGCAGACTATACCCGCAAGTGTAAATAAAAAGAGCGTCAAATTCAAGATTATTTGACAAACAATCCGTTCAGTGTTACATTATCCGAGCGTTTTGCATCAGGATAATACCGTCGGTGCAAGCGCCTGGATTTTTTCACCTGGCCGCGGATCGGCTGAACATACCACTTGCCGGCGGTATTAACCGAAAAATTTTGTGAGGGTACAGGATGAAACAGGAAGAACTAAAGTATACGAAGGACCATCTGTGGGTTCACACCGAAAGCGAAACTGCGACAATCGGTATTACAGATTACGCACAGCAGGAGCTCGGCGACATTGTTTTCGTTGAAATGCCTGAAACGGGAAGCGAAACAAAAAAAGACGAAACATTCGGAACGGTCGAATCGGTAAAATCGGTTTCGGATCTTATCGCACCCATCTCCGGTGAGGTTGTCGAAACGAACAAAGTTCTCGAGGATACCCCCGAAACCATTAATAGCTCCCCCTTTGACGAGGGTTGGATTGTCAAGGTGAAGATGGCGAAAAAGGAAGATCTCAGCGACCTTCTCGATTATTCTGCATACAGTAAATTTCTTGAATCAGAAGGCTGAATGGGGTTCGCTGATCAGCGGTGAAGGCCCTGCTCGAGCTTAATGATCTCTTTTTTCAAAGAATCGGCTCTCTCGTAATCTTCAAGAAAGATGGCGAGGAATTTCTGCTTGTACAGATTTACCAGGCGATCTACCGTCATGTCCGGCTTATCGATCACATGGATAATGTTGTTTAGATCAAAGCCCCTCATTTCGCTGTTGAGATGGTGCTGTATCTCTCTGAGCTCCGCTATTTTACTCGATATTTCTTCCCTTTTTTCCTCATTTTTTACAAGCCGTCGTACGGTCTCCATTAACTCACCTGCCTGATTTATCAACTTCGGAAGACTCATGGTAACGACATGTTTTTCATTTTTTTCCTTATACGCCACCAGATATTTTTGAATGATGCCGTTGTATTTTTCGATATGCTTTTTATAAAATTTGGAAAAATTCTGGATGTTATCCTCGATGAACAACTCCCCTCCCTTGATAAGATCGATGTTGTTGGCCTCAATAATCGTCATGAGTTTCGCATAGCTCTCAATGAGAACAGGGGGAAAATTCACCATAAGTGTTTCATTTTTAAACTGCAGAGGGGAGATGACGAAATTGGACGCAATGATCTCCGCGTTCTTGAACATCTTGTTGTTCCCCTTGATCCGCCAGTAGATCACGGCGTTCCCCGTGGGATTTTCTATATCACCATGCTCAATTTTCATAACAATTTTAAATTAATCTGAATCCGGCGATTTTTCAAGAGTAATGTGGAATTAACACCTGCATGTGCACACAGCAGGGCTCCGGCCGGATTTCGGAGATCGATGCTTGTCAAGACAAGTCATTTCAGGAGATATCCCGTCAGGACAGGCCCCGTCAGGAGATACCCCTCTCTTTTTTTATCGTACTGTAAGCCGACTGGATGAGGCTGAATTTTCTGTTTGCAAGGTCAATGAACTCTGCACCGAGATGGGACACTTTATCGGGGTGATATTTACCGGCAAGAATGCGGTATGCACGATGGACCTCTTCATCGGAGCAATCCGGTGATACGGCAAGTACGTTATAAGGATCCTTGTACGAAGGCCCACCGCTCATTTCCCCTGCAGAAAATTCGCGTGCAGTAAATGAGCTCCGTATCATTGTAAAATCGTATTCAAGTATACCGAGATATTTCGATGCCTGCCTGATATACCCCTCTTCAACGCTCGTTATACTACCGTCTGACAGGGCGACTTCATACCCCAGTTTCACCAGGAAGAGCCGTTCCTCGTAGGAAGTTCTTGAGGAAATATCAGCACATGCTGCCCGCAGGTTGATCTGACGCGTTCGTGAGGCATTGATTATCCTCTCTATGAGATAATATTCCCGCTGGCCGTACCCGAGGCCTTTAAAAAATTTTTTAATAGTGCCGAGTTCCTGCTCCGTCACCGGTCCATCTGAGCGGGCTGCTCCGATTAAAAGCAATACGAGACTCGTTATGAAAACGAGCTCCCGCTCTGCGTCGCTTCGCGCTCCCACACCTCCCCATCCACTGGTGCGCGCTCCCTCACCAGGGCCTCCCTCACCAGGGCCTACTGCAAATTCCGAGGAATCAAAAAGCGCACCGACAGCACCTCCTACCACAGCGCCAATCGGCCCTCCGAATGAAAATCCGAGTGCAGCACCCAGCAGCTTTCCCCTGTGTCTCCTCATACAGCGCAACTCCTCAAGATCACATACTATTTCTTGCTATCCCCCTCAATACTTGAATCTATATACTTCTTAATGGCCCGGCGTTCCTCCTGCCCGAGGTTGGCAAACTGAACTGCATAACTGCGCGTTTCAGGGTCCTTCCTGATTACACTTCCCCTGAGCGCAACTTCCTCACCCTTGATTGTAAACTTCAGCTCGATATCGGTACCCTTTTTAATGACCTGGCCGGTCCCTTCGTCCGATATTTTAAGGAGAATACCTCCCTCGCTAATGTCCAGCAGGTCGCTATCCACCGCATTACCGAGGTCAGGGACAAATCCCGCCCGCGCAATACCCATCGTCAATAATGCGCTCAACGACATGAGATCCGCTATATTTTCGTACGTCAATTTTCTGCGCAGTTCCCTGAGCACGGCCTTGATATGTCCGATGACTTCATCCTTCGAAAAAATTGGCACAAGAACTTTGGAGGTATATTTCTGCTGGAGATCCTGCCTCATGATTTCCTTCAACTCTTCGATGATCTTGTTCTTGGCGGCTCCCTCTATACGCTTTTCGTTGAGATAATAGCTGTAGCTTATTATTTTATCCGAAGGAATAAGCCTCGTATAGGACTGCACTGTTCTGCAGTCGTCAACGTATAGTACCTTGCCGGATTTTCTCAGGATCTGCACATCCCTCGCTCCGAGATTTCCTTTGTTATACAGCACAATTTCGGAAATGGGAGAAATTTTTTTTATTTCAGCTCCGCCGAGGACAAAAACCTTCTTGATATCAACAGTATCCCGCTGCACCTCCCAGTACAGTTTAGAATACTTTACAGGCAGGTCTTTCGATGAAACCTCCCCGATCTTTTTTTCAGGATACTGCTTGAATTTCAACTTCGCTGAAACAGACGGAGTGAAAGGAATTCTCGGATACCGCCGCTTACTCCTGCTCATAAGCGATTCGGGATAATCGATGGTAAGCTTAGCACCGGATTGATTGATAATGCCACATTTGCCGAAAAGCTCAACACCGGAAAAAACAAAGGTAATATGCACTGATTTTATCGTTTTGGAATCAAAATCCAGAAGAGGGCTCGAAAGTTTTACGGTAAACATGTCCTGTGTTGTATCAGTTATCTTCGCCACTTCTATATAGTGCGGGAGATGAAGCTCGACCTCCCGTCCGTCGAGCCGCAGAATTCCGATTATTCTTCTGATTCTCTCACGGTTTGTAATCTCCTTGCTTGCAGGCCCCTCCATAGGTGCTCCTTTCAATGCATATGCAGAATAGCGGAGAAAGGGTTTTCTATACTCCTTTCTCATTTCCCCGCCGAAATTAAAACGGTTTTGAATTTTAGCTGTCCACCTGGTCTATCGGTTGATGAATTTTTTCTATTTTAATACTATAAGTATACCATCTCTTCCGATATTATCTACTGGATAATCGGTGAATATTATTTGTTAATTCATCTTTGCCATATTATCTTAAAAAAATGTTAAAGCGGCGTACGTCCCTGACAGGATGTATCCCTGGTAGGATATGTCCCTGGAGGGATGTGCCGCTTCGAGGACGAATGTCAACAGAGAAGGGAAAATATGAAGGAAAAACGTCCAAAGAAAAAGAAAAGCAAGCTGAGAGAGAATGTGGAAGCTGTATTATTCGCACTTGTCATTGCTCTATTTATCAAAACCTTTATCGTGGATGTATATAAAATACCCACCGGGTCTATGATTCCTACCATCGAAATAGGCGATTTCATCGTCGCCACAAAGTTCATCTACGGGGCAAAGATCCCGTTTACGAAAAAAAGGCTTCCGGCCGTCCGCGACCCGAGGCAGGGTGACATTATCATTTTTCTTGCTCCCTACTACGATCCGCCGAACGTTTTTATCCAGATGTTTACACCTATTGTGTACACACTGACCCTTGGATTCGTCAACATTGACCCTCAGCCCAAATTCTATGTAAAGCGGTGTATCGGGCTCCCAGGAGACACGGTTGAAGTAATCAATAAAGAGGTATATGTAAATGGCAAACGGGTCAAGGGGTGGTGGCCGGACTACCATGTAGATCCCGAAACCATTCCACCCGGAGACAGCCTGATGAACAACAGAGATTTTTACGGACCGGTAACTGTTCCGGCCCACAAGTACTTCATGATGGGAGACAACAGGGACCGCTCCAACGACAGCCGTTTCTGGGGATTTGTCGACCGTACAAATATTTACGGGAAGTCCCTCTTCAGGTACTGGCCTCCGAACAGAATCGGTGCGGTTCGCTGATACTGCCTGCTTGTAAGTGCCTTCACGCAAAGTTGTTTATTGATATTCTTCCGTCCGAAAAGAAGACCCCGGGTCATAATTACCTTGTTTATTTGGATTAATCTTATAATTTAAATATAGGTAAGTGCACTTTCAATCGCAAAAGGTTCAAACTGACACTTACCTAATGGTTTTTACCTATAGAATGTAATAATGGGTAATTGTAACATAATAAGTCAGTTGAGCATAAAAATTCTTGTACAAAAACCATAACTTTAATGGATAAAACCATAACTTCATGATATAGAAGGACCCACACAATGAACACTAACACGGTCACAGGGAAAACCGGCGAAAAAGACTCCGTAGGTATTGTGGAAACAAAATATTTCCATGCGGAAAGTCCATTCATCCTCGAGAGTGAAGCAATACTCGATGAGCTCACCATAGCCTACGAAACCTACGGGTCACTCAACAGGGAAAAGGATAATGCCGTTTTAATCTGTCACGCTCTCAGCGGGGACGCTCATGCAGCAGGATATCATAAAGGTGATGAAAAACCCGGGTGGTGGGAAGAAATGATCGGGCCGGGCAAGGCCTTTGATACCACTCAATACTACGTTATCTGCTCCAATATCCTGGGCGGCTGCAAGGGAAGTACCGGGCCCGGTTCTATCGATCCCAAAACGGCAAAACCGTACGGCCTTGATTTCCCGGTCGTAACTATTTCCGACATGGTTCATGCCCAGAAGCTGCTCATCGATTTTCTCAGCATTAAAAAAATACTCTGTATTTCAGGTGGATCTATGGGCGGTATGCAGGCGCTGCAGTGGGCAGTTTCGTATCCCGATATGATTATGTCGTGCATTCCCATCGCCACAACCTGCAGACACTCCGCTCTTCAGATAGCGCTCGACGAAGTCGGCCGCCAGGCAATAATGGCGGACTCCAACTGGAACAACGGCAGGTACGAACCGGGAAAGGGTCCTTCGGGGGGCCTTTCTCTCGCGAGGATGATAGGCCATATTACCTATATGAGCGATAAAAGTATGGAACGTAAATTCGGCCGTTTGATGAAAAAGAAGGAGTACGGATACGATTTTACCGGTGATTTCGAGGTCGAGGGGTATCTTCAGTACAGGGGCGACAGCTTTATCCAGCGGTTTGACGCAAACTCCTACCTGTACATCACAAAGGCGATGGACTATTTCGATCTGCAGAAAAATGAAAGACTATGCAACTCCTTCCGGCATGTCCGCGGGGTGCGATTTCTCATTATCGCCTTTTCTTCAGATTGGCTCTACCCGCCGTACCAGTCAAAGGAGATCGTAAAGGCTCTGAAGCTGAACGGCATCGATGTGTCATACTGCGAAATATCATCCGATTACGGGCATGACGCTTTTTTAATAGAATTCAATGAGGAAACCACACTTATAAGACATTTTCTCGAGAGGGTACGGCACAACGGAAAGAACAGCACTGCCCGGTAAAATTCAACCAGTGCCGCCGGTGATCCACCTGGCTTCATAGATACAGGGGCAGCGGCAGCATCCACACGCGATACATCCGGAAAGTAATGAACACGTTTGACGGGGGAATACCGATACTATGAACGATCGACTCGAACGACTTGACCATCGAATAATCGCAACAATGATCGAGCCGGGGAGCAGGGTACTCGACCTCGGGTGCGGCGAAGGGGTGCTGCTGGACTACCTCGTTCGAAAGAGGGATATCGAAGGCTTCGGCATAGAGATAAACGAGGCTGCAATCTATAAATGCATGGAAAGAAGTTTGAGCGTCTCTCACGAAGACATTGATTCCGGGTTGAAGCACTACCCGGACAATCACTTCGATTATGTTATCTTCAACCAGACAATGCAGCAGGTGCACAGGCCGAAAAAGGCAATCGTACGAGCCCTGAAGATCGGAAAGAAGGTAATAGTCGGGTTCCCGAATTTTTGCCATTTCAAAGCACGGTACCAGCTCACGGTGCTCGGCCGTGTGCCGGTTACCGCTTCCCTACCCTACACCTGGTACGATACACCGAATCTGCACTTTCTCAGCATTGGAGACTTCTTCGATTTCTGCAGGCAGGAGAAAATCGGGATAGAGAAAAAGATATTTCTCTCCGTACAGAGACGGGTGAGGATACTACCGAACCTGTTCGCCTACAACGCGATACTCCTTCTGAAAAAATGACACTAAGCGATACCATTACAACCCTGTAATTATATTAACAAGCTGGTCGGCGCCGTTCTCAGTGAAATTGTAGCCGCCGCACTCATCTATGCGCCTCCGCTGGCTTTCAAACCGCCGCCGCAGCGGCACGAATATCGCCTCCTTCTCGAAATACATCGCCTCCCAGAAGGCGTTGTACCCGGCACCGCAGATGATGAGGTCGAAGGCGTTGAAGTAGTCGACCGCAGGAAAGAGCCCTCCCTCGTAGTTCGTGGAGTACACCATGGTGTAGCCCACATCCTCGAGGTAGGAGTACTGCTTTTTGATACGTTCAAACTCTTCAGGTCTTCCATTAAAGGCGAAAAGACATTTTTTACCCTTTTTCTTCAGACCCAGCGTTTCCAGAGCTTCTTCCCGTGGAAGTATCTCGTCCCTGTTGCGGATGATAATCGGGCTGATATGCTCCATCTCAATACTGCTTTTGAAAGGCTCAACAGCCAGAATACGATCGTAGCTTTCAGGGTTGAAGGTGATGGTAACGGTTTCAAGGTGTATGCTGAATGTCGAGTCGGCCACCTGGCGGCACAGGAAGATCTTTTTGCAGGGAAGCTTATCGATAAAGTGGTGTATCATGAACCAGAATAAGTCGACGAGGAGAATATCAGGTTTGAGAGATACGATAGTTTTATAGAGCTCTGAGGATGCGTAGTTTTGTCTTGAAAGCTTCTTCTCATCCTCAGTGTGTATCTTTACCTGCATTACTCCAAGCTTTTCAGCTAATCCGGAAAAACTGCAGCCGTGCACTATTATATATTCACACTCAACACCTTTTCTTCTCAGGGCATTGGCAATTGAAATGCCTTTCACCATATGCCCCGACCCGGTCATCCCCGCGGTGTAGAATACAACTTTCACGGCTCAGTACATTACAAAAAAGCTGAATTGTCCTGGTCCCGAACCATTTGCACCATAGGTTTCCCATCCGCTTCCATCAAGTGCATCGTCCAACGACACGAGCCTGTCTTTGTAATCGTAAGCAACCTCATCGGTTACAGTGAGCTTTTTATTCAGTATGGCGACAAACCGCCTCGGCCCGTAGAATTCACCCGGATTGTTCGGAAGATTGCCGTCATCCTGGGTTCCATATTTTTTACTTGGATCCTTACTTAAATCAGACTTATCAAGTCTGAGTATTTCATAATTTCCGTTGTTTAGTAAGTAAACGTATGAATCTCTGACAATCATATCCAGAGGATTGCTTAAATATGATCCTCCGCTATCTATACCAGTCCCGCTGCTGTTAAATTTCCAGATTGAAATAAAGTCACTCTCATCATTCACCGCATATATAGACCCGTTTTCATCATCAATGGCGAGTCCATAGAAGCCGTAGCTACCAGTTACAAAAACACCATTATTTGTTCCATCGTAATCACACCGGTTGATAGTGTTTGGTGAGCTGTAGTCCGTTGAATAATATACAAGCTCATTCTTTCTATCGACAGCGACTGAAACAACTCCCTTGGCCATGCCTTGAATGATGGTATCGGGAGTAGTATCTGTAAAATCATCTATTCTCAAAATTTGGGGTTTTGATGCCGCTAATGTTCCGTAATTATTTGCGATATATATCCTTCCCTGAGAATCAAAATCAATATCGTAGGGCACGAATTCACTAACGCCAAGCCCGAAATCAGCATAATCAAGAACGGTCCATCCGCTCCCAGTCATATCGTCGATCTGCACGATTCGATTGTTCTCTGCATCGGGAATGATCAGCTTCGTCTCGTACAGCTCGAAGGAAATAATAACATCAGCATCATCGACTGTCAGCAGGTCGGCCTCAGTTTCTCCTTTGGAGGTAACCGATACTGTGCTTGATTGAGCGGAAAACGTCCTCGATAAACCTGCAGGAACCATAACAACAGCGGTTGTGGAAGCGGATAGAGTCTTGCTTATTTCCTCCATATTTGAACCGTTTACAGTGAGTGCTATCGATTGTGCACTCGCCGGAACATTCTCAAAACTCACCGTAACCGTAAAAATCGCAGCCACCGCATACGCAGCCATGTTCCCGCCCTCATCCCGCACCAGGACTGCAAAGTAGTAGTCCGTCGCCTCCTCAAGCCCCGTCACATCCTTCGTTGCGATATCCTTCTCCCAATTCCCCACCGCAATCGCGTTCGCCTCGACATCCTCGGGTGTCGTAATGCTGCTCAACGTCGCATAGTATGCCCGGTACTCCAGGTTCTCAGGCGTAGTTACATCGTCGGTCGCCTTCTCCCAGGTCAGTGTAAGAGAGGCCGCCCCGATGCCGGAGATGGTAATAACGCCCGAACCGCCCGGCACAGGCGCAGTCCCTCCACCTGTTGTCTCGCAGCCCGCAATAAACAACCCCGAAACAGCAGCTGCAACAATCACCAATAATAAAAGTATCTTCGACTTTTTCATCATAACACTCCTTTTTTATATTGTTAACCGCAGAAAAACTTCTGGATATACACACTTCTGAGAATAATCTTTAAAAACCCCATAATACTGTACAAATCTTTTATTGCGGAAAAGCCGAAAGATGCAGCTCACGTTTTATCGAGAGCCGAATATACACATATGTTACATCATCCAAATAATTTCACATAACAGTATACCGTAATAATTCTATTTATCAATACTATTTACAAAATATTATTCCGTATTGTGGGTATTTTTGATACTATCGAAAAATCTCAGAGTGCACGCCGGACAATGCGCAAAAAAACCCGGTTCATTTCAGAACCGGGCATATTCAAGACACTCTTCGTCTAACCTCTTCAGGCCTATTTCAGATGCGCTGCAAACCTCATCACCCATAATTTCACATCACTTCCTGATCAGTAGAAACTCCACGCGGCGGTTTCTCCTTCTTCCTTCCTTCGTTTCATTGGTGTCGACCGGGTATTTCGAGCCGTACCCCTCGTAACTGAGCCGCTGGGCGCTGATACCCTGCTTGATGAGGTACTGCCCCACGCTCTCCGCGCGCTTCTTCGAGAGCTCCAGGTTATAGCTCTCATCACCGGTGCTGTCCGTATGTCCCTCGATAGCAACCGAGTACTTATCGTATTTTTTCAAAACAGTGACTATCTTATCGAGAATATTAAAAGTTTTATCACCCGTAAGCTTAGAGTTATTGAACCCGAACTCTATGTTGGACACCCTGATCTTGAGACCGCGCTCAGTCGGTATAACGAGTATATCTATGGAAAACGGGACCTTCTCGCTCATCCCCCTGTTGAATCCCTCATCCACAGCCTCAAACTGGAGGTAGTAGTCCTCACCGCTGTCCACAAGTATCCCGGTATCGGATATGCCGTCCCAGTACAGCCGGGCAGCGGGCATTCCCGTCCCATGGAATTCCTTGAACAACACGCCGTCCGCAGTAAAAATACTCGCCTTCCAGTACTGGATGGCGGTGAGGTCACTGATTGAGCTTTGAATGACGAGTGTATCATCTCTGCCGTCCCCATCAGGTGAAAAAAGCTCGGGAGAAACACTCACGTCGATCTTCGGGGGATCATTATCGAGGGTAAGTTCTTTCTTGAATGCGTACGTATTAACCCCGCTTCTATAGACCATCTTGAGAAAATAGGTGTACTGCCCTGACGGCAGTCCGTTGGGATACCGGGCCGCTATATCACCCCTCGGCTTTCCGTCCCAGACTATTTCCCGCGGGATGTACCGTCTGCCGCGGAATCTTCGTGCCGTATCCCCCTTATCGGTCTGCACGATGAGGTCCCACGTGTCGATACGCGTCCGGTCGGATAGAATGGGCATGAAGGTGACCGTATCAACAACACCGTCGCCGTTCGGTGAAAACACTGTGTTGTCTATGTCAACCGTTGCCTGACGCTCACGAACATCGATGGTGACGCCCGGTATTGTCTTTTCAGTGATATTGCCTGCTTTGTCCTTCCCTTTGATGGTAATATCGTACACTCCCTCTGGGAGTACCGTGCCGTTTTCACCCGTGCCATCCCACTCGACTACGTCGGGCATCTGTGTGCCCCATTCGATTGTCTTCACAATAATTTCTTCAGGGGTTGCAATTGTGCAAGACCAGTCGACCCCCGTTTCGGCTTTTACCGGAAACTGAATAACATCTTTTACACCGTCACCATTCGGAGAAAACGTCTTATCGGAAACATCGATGTCAAGCACAGGAGGAAAGGTATCAACGACGATAACACCCTTTTCCCGCAGCACGTCGCTTGAATGGCGATTGGTGGTATAGAATTCATACACGTAATTCCCGTCAGGAACGGTTGTTCCGCTAATGTTTACCATGTTCCACTGAATTTTTTCAGGTAGAACGACCCCCTCTTCTTCATGGGTTATCCTGTTTTTAATAATCTGCTGTAGCCGTGACCTGCCGTCTGAAATGACGAGCTTCCATCCATGCAGTTTCTCGTTCCTGTATGTATCCGTTGAAAAAACAAACTCGTCGTTGATCCCATCAAAATTCGGAGATATATAGTAGGTTTTGCCTCGGGTGTATTCGAGGGAAACTGTTTTAAACTCCATCATCTTTTTTCGGTCCGCATCCCTGAACGGAACAACCACGAGCCCGCCCTGCTCTTTCAGGTTTGCAATCTCAGTTGAAGATGCACTTCCCCTTTCTGATATCTCACCGATTGCCTTTTGCAAACCGGAAACCTTTTGTGCAGCCACCTCGAGTTTAAAGCCCTCCCGAATACTGACACCACGGTCGATTTTCCGAAGTACGGGTTTCATTCCACTGACAGATTCCGCATCTGCGGGAATGTCTATATTCATACGGGCCCTGACACTACCGTCAGCAACGAGCACCTCTGTTTTCAGCCCTTCCTCGACATGAACGAGAAACTCAGTTCCCCGAACACCGAGTGTCACCGTATCGGTTTCCACCGTGTCGGAGCTTCTATAGGCAATTTTCTGCGCTTTTGTAAAAAGCTCACCCATTACGAAGTGAATGAGGGTGTTGTTTTTATTTTCGTTTTCCGGCAGCATCGCAAGCAAAAGCTCACTTTTATCTTTCATCCTGAAAATCGTGCCGGAACTTATTACGAGCTCACAGTAGCTGTTTTCATCCGTTTTTACCGTCGTCCCTTCCGAGAGCGTATCGCCCACTTTGACTCTATGCCATGTGCTGTCTCCGGCAGGTCTGACGTACACATCACCGACAATAAACGCCACTTCAGCCGTTTTTCCTTCGGGAAGGGTGATCTCCGGCGTGGCTTCTTTTTTTAGACAACTCTGTGAGAAAAAAAATAAGAGCAGCACAGGGAGGATTACAGCGGCTAATCGTTTGTAAAGCATGAATGTTCCTTATATCACATCAACCGAATATCACTATCGGCAGTACGTCAAAATATACTATAATATTCGGTTTTTTTTAAGAGAATTATGTAACTTCAGTGTTAACAAGAAATAGCATATTGTATTGTACCCTCATAAATCACCAGATGCATGCTTCCATTAAAAAAGGGTGTTCAGCCTGTTCGGCAGTTTGAACACCCGGGAAACATTTGATGCTGTTGTGGAGGTGAGCGGGATCGAACCGCCGACCTCTTGCATGCGAAGCAAGCGCTCTCCCGGCTGAGCTACACCCCCCGTACTTCACGCTCAAATATAACATATTTCTCTTCATCTTCAAGACATTTACGGTAATTTCTACTCCTGATAAAATCAATTCGAATACAGTGCATTTTAATGATTGACAATTTTTTATTTTTTAATATACTATCGTAACCTCATACAAAGTTTCATTATTTTACGCATATCCGGGAATACTGTATGCGAGTAGAATAATATCAGAAAATTTTACCATCAGGATTACCGACATGATCAGAGGGAAGGACGGCTCGATAATACCGAAAGTGGTTATTGAAAGGCTGCCGCGATACTACCGGTATTTTAACTGGCTTGAAGACAGGATGGAGAAAATATCATCGAAAAAACTCGGTGAATATATGGGCGCTTCCGCTTCACAGGTGCGACTTGACCTGAGCTATTTCGGTGATTTCGGCCAACAGGGGTACGGATACAACATAAAAAAACTGAAGCAGGAACTTGCAAATATATTAAAGATGAACGCAGAAACTTCCTTCGTTATTGTCGGCGCAGGAAATATCGGACATGCGCTTATAAGATTTAACGCGCTCCAGATGGCCGGGTTCAAACTCAAGGGGATATTCGATGTCAAACCTGAGCTTTGTGGTAAAACGATAAACGATGTACACGTCTACCATGTCGACACTCTCAATTCATTTATACAGGAAAATTCGATTGATATTGCAATCATCGCAGTACCGCGAGATGTTGCAAACAGGGTTGCAAAGGGCCTTTTAGACGCCGGCATCCGGGGAATACTCAACTTTGCGCCTCTCGACCTCGATGTCCCGAAAGGATTTCCCATCGAGAATATTCACATCATCGACAAAATGCTCGCACTCTCCTTCATTGTAAACTCTGAAAACGGCAAACCGCCCAAAGACGACAGGCCGCACAAAAAGTAGCTTTAATCAGTAATTTCCAGCTTCCGAACCTGTTCCCGTAATCTTTTGACTTTTGAAATGTTCACTTTTACATTAAAAAAACGAAGTAAAGAGGCATGAGGATTGTTGGGAGGATTTGCGTCTAGATACTCTATTAAACATTCCCCGCTCCTGCGGAACAGCATACAAATATGAGCGATACCAAGAACAGCCGAACACACCATTTCCAGTTTCCCGGTAATACCGGGATGATAACTATCAATCTCACTGAGAATTGTTTCTGGGACATCGACAAAGACGAGATCTATTCTGCCGGGAAAATCATCTCCAATTTCCTGTACGGCCTGTTCCTTGAAAAAAAAGAGGTCAGGCAAAGCTCTCTCAACCTCTTCCACTCGATTATGAAGGATACCTCCCTCTTCATCGAAGACAAGGATATCAAGACCCTGCTTGGGTTTTCAAACAGGGCATTCCACAACGGTGATTATCAGAATTCACTGTTCCTCTCACAGCTCATTCTTGCCCGGATCAACCGGATTATCGACAAAAAAATAGAAAATGACGACCGGACCATCGACAAGGAGGTCATTCATCTGCAGATATCGACACTCAACTTCATCGGGTACCTGTTTTCAAAAACCGGAACCAATGTCAATTACGGTATTAAACTGGCAACCATTGCAAAGGCCCTTCTCAATGAGTTCGATGAAACCAAGGATGATACCGTTGCGCTCAGGGCCGCTATCTACGACACGATCGGCTCTCTATACATTCACAAAGAAAATTGGGAAAAGGCCATTCAGTACCTTTTACAGGCCCATGAATTCGACAAATCCCTCCTCTCTCGCGAGAAGGTAGATACAATCGGCCTGCGGCTTACCTGCAGCAATCTCGGGTATGCAATGATCCGGAAATGCGCTGCCCGTATGGATCACAACGGCGAAAAGCTCAATATTTCCGAGATTGAAGAAACACTCAAGAAGGCCGAACAGTATCTTATAATGGTACGTGTCGACAAACCGCCCCAGGTCCCCGACAGACTTCTTAAAAATCTGGAACTGCTCTCTGCAATTCGTAGGATGAAAGAAGGGCTTGCTCTCTGTGAAAAGTTAAAAAAAGAACTGCATCGGCGTTTCCTTTAACTGCCGGACACACCCCCAGACACTATTAACGCCCGCGCCGGTGAAACCGTATAAAAGGATCCGGTGATCAGTACAATATCCTGCGGCGACGTGCAGTCCACAGCGTACTGCATGGCTTCTTCGATGTTGCGGATGAGAACTGCATCCTGGACGAGGATACGTGCCTTTTTGAAAACCTCCTCCGTGTCGAGGTCCTTATGGGTGACCGGCTCGGTGATTATCAACCGGTCTGTAACTGAGGACACATGCTTCAGAATCCCCTCTATGTCTTTTCCCTTTACAATACCCACCACGGCAACAAGCCGTTCGTATCTGTAGCAAGTTTGAACCGCTTCTGCAAGCACCCTCGCTGAATCCGCATTATGTGCCGAATCGAGGATAAACGTCCTTCTCCGCCACTGCATATACTCGAGCCGTGCAGGAATTCGCACTTTGACAAGAGATTCCATCACAACTTCAGGCCCGGGAAGCAGATCCGTCACTTTCAACGCAAGGAGCGCTGCAAGAGCATTTTCCACCTGATGCTTTCCCGCAAGCGAGAGAAAGAGCTTGGGAAAAACCAGGCCGTTTACCTCCCCCCGGAACAAAACACCCTTGCTGCCTTTTTCGATAATGGTATAGCTGCATAGCGCCTGGGCACTGTACAGCGGGCTTTTCATTTCTCGAGCTGCAGCTCGAAAAATCGATTCCACATCGTACGGCTGATAACCGATGACAACAGGTCTTCCGTCCTTGATGATTCCCGCTTTCTCAGAAGCTATCTTATCAATGGTATCTCCGAGCTTATCCATGTGATCGTAGCTGATAGAGGTAATGACGGAAACGAGAGGGTTGCAGAAATTGGTCGAATCAAAACGTCCGCCCATACCGGTTTCGAGAATACAGTACCGCACGCCCTTCCTGCTGAAGTATAAAACCGCCATGACGGTCAATATTTCAAAGGTCGTTGGCACAGAATCCGCAGGAAAGGTACCGATAAGCGATACAAGCTCATTGAGAAGATCTATAATTGATTTGTCAGATATCGGCACTCCGTTTACCGCAATCCGCTCGTTCACTCTTTCAATATGCGGTGAGGTGAACACACCGGTAACGACGCCCGCTGCACTGAGGACCGTACCCAGCACTGCGCATACCGATCCTTTGCCTTTTGTTCCTGCAACATGAATAATCTCGAGGCCCTTTTCCGGATGTCCCGATAGATCAAGGAGCCTGGCAGTTCTTTCAACGTTATAGTTAACCGCCCCGTACATAAATGATGAATCGGTTTCGTAATTAATGAAACTGTACAGATAATCGAGGGCTTCGTCAATGGTATGTATGGTTTTATCCATTAATATTTTGGGTTTTTATACCATGATTTTTATACTTAACTGACCTATTATGTTACAATTGCCTACTATTACATTCTATATGTAAAAACCATACGGCAAGTGTTTATTTTTACTTTACAGGATTGAAAGCTCACTTGCCTATGGTTTTATCCATTACAATTCACTAAAAACCTTTCTCCGGTTGCGCTATTGATACGCTGCATAGAAAATTACTGCTTTTTGACTGCCGAGAAAACTACTTGTGCTACAGTAAGTATCGCTGTAGTACTAGTTTCACAGGGGTCTGTAATCTTTCGGAAATCTGTTGATTAAACCAGGTGGATATAATATTTTTTTAACAAAGTATGAAAGGGGTGATGCAGATGCTTGCCGACTATAAAACGGAAGTCGAACAGATTCAAAAAACCGCGCTTGAAGGGTGGGATCGTCTTTGACGTCGAAAAACTTATTAAAAAAAGGAAAGAGTTAGAAAAAGAACTGAACAATCCCGATATATGGAATGAACGGGAGAGGGCCCAGGGAGTCACCAGGGAACTCAAACGAATAAAGAGCGCTGTAGAACCATGGATCGAAGCAAAGCAACAGGTCGACGAGCTCGGCGAGCTGTATTCCCTTGCCCTGTCGGAGGGGGAGGAAGAGTTAGAAGCGGAAATCATCACCACTCTCCGCACACTTACCGAGAAGATAGAACTGCTTGAAAAACTATCCCTGTTCAAGGGAGAACACGACACCGCAGGTGCGTATCTTACTATACATTCGGGTGCAGGAGGAACCGAAGCGTGTGACTGGGCCTCCATGCTTCTAAGAATGTACCTTCGCTGGTCGGAGAATCATCATTATAAAACAGAGATCGTCGATATACTTGCCGGTGAAGAAGCGGGGATAAAATCGGTGACCGCCTATGTGAAGGGAGAGTACGCATACGGCTACCTGAAAACCGAGATCGGCATTCACCGTCTCGTTAGAATTTCTCCATTCGATTCAAACAGGAGACGGCATACCTCCTTTGCCTCAGTTTTCTGCAGCCCTGAGGTCACCGATGATATCGTGATTGATATCGAACCGAAAGACCTCAGGATCGATACCTACCGTTCACAGGGCGCAGGCGGACAGCATGTCAACAAAACTGATTCTGCAGTGCGCATAACACATATACCTACCGGAATCGTCGCGCAGTGCCAGAATGAGCGATCTCAGTTCAAGAATAAAGACATGGCCATGAAGATACTCAAATCCAAATTGTACGAACATTACAAAGAGGAAAAAGACCGGGAAAAACAGGAGCAGGAGAATAACAAGAAAGATATATCCTGGGGAAACCAGATCCGCTCCTATGTATTTCAACCGTATACCCTCGTGAAGGATCTACGCACAGGAATCGAAATCGGAAACAGTGCTGCAGTGATGGACGGCGGCATAGACACCTTTATCGAAGCGGCGCTTAAGACCGGCAGATACTAGTACTACAGCGAAACTTTCGTTTAAAAGATATTTTAAGTGCGTTTTACCATGTTTGTGGGCTTACTTATTGCCTTTATTATTATGAGATTGATATAAAATGGTAAAGTTTCGCTGTAGTACCAGAAAAAAGATACGTGAAAACGTATACTCTTTAAAAAATCGGCAATACATAAAATCCTGGTGCAGTGGAAACCATGAAAAAGGCCATCTGCGTAATATTAACGTTTCTCTTTTTCAATGGGGCAGCCCAGGCACAAAGTTCCAGCAGTATAAATATATTCGAACAGCGAAGAATAGTCATAGGTGAATTCAAAAACCTCGGCGATCATCTGTATGACTATATAAACCCAACAATCAGAACAACTCTGTACACCATGGCAGGATCTATTCCGTTTATCACTATAACGGAAAGAGAACGGCTGTTTCTCCAGAAAATATCAAGCAATGAAAAATACCGGGAAACCTTTTCTGAGGCACAGGCAGGAATTCAGAACAAGATGAAAACCGCAGTCACAATGGACCTGCCTATTCATGACGAGTTTCCCCTGGTTCTTTTTGGAAACTACAACGTTCTGATGCCTGAAGGCAATTCCGAGAAAGAGACCCTTTCGATCGTCATCAATGAACAAAATATGATGACCGGTGAAGAGAAACAGGTCTTTAAGACAACCACCGAGCTCGAAAATTTTTTAAAAAGCCCTCAGAAGAATCTGTCCGGTTTTTTCCAGAATTTTCTCACCTATAAAACCTACCTCGCTTCGCTTACCGTGGATCCGCCTGATACGCTCATATCCCTTGACAACAGACTGCTCGGTACGGGCGCCGTGTCCGGTATTCTCGTTACACCGGGGAATCATCGTGTGACCATGACACGAAAAGGGTACAGAACATTTTCCGACCTCATTTTTTTCGACAAAGACCCATTCTTTTTGCATGTCGACCTTCAAAAAAATCCGGCCAGCCGGAGATATACCCTGTATACCGTTCCGGCAGGCACAGATATGTACCTCGATGAAGAATACATGGGTAAAACTCCCGTTACGTTCTATATAGACAGCGACGATCAAGTCATAACACTCAAACGGGGAGGGTACCGTACCCTGGCAGTCAATGCTTCGAAGTTCGATAAAAAAACCGGCGAAATTGAGATCATGATGGAGAGGCCGGAACAATGGGACCAGACTGTAAAAATAGCGGAGCGGCATAAAAAACGGGGGAAACTGCTTTCCTATGCCGGTTTCGGAATGATCGGTTTAGTTATTCTATTCGGCACACTGACAACATTGAACCAGCAGAGAGCGGATCTATACGCCGATAAAGACACGGATACGTATGACAGCTCTGTTCGCTTGAGCCGCCTGTACAGTACACTTACCGTCTCCTCCTCCTTTCTCACCCTCGGTATTTTTACCTTTTCATTCATAGAGACGCTGCAGTATTTTAACCTCTACAGCAGCCTGGGAAACCCGGGTACGTCAATCCCGATTGTACAGACAGAGGTGCCATTCTGATATGCTCCTTCAAGGCCGCACACTGCTTGGAAAACGTCTCAACGGTATATTCAAGGCAAAAAAGGGTGATGCGTCGCTCCTTTCGGACGTTGAAGAGCTTCTCATCACGGCGGATTTTGGAATTGAGTTTTCCGACGAGATTGTTCGTGAGTTTAAAAAGACGGCAAGCGGCGCAAACCCGAACCAGCTTTGCTCTCTGCTGAAAAGTATTGTGAAGGAACGGATGACTATCCGCCCGTTCCGTTCATCGGATGGACAACTTAGTGTTTTACTGATATTCGGTGTGAACGGAACCGGAAAAACGACAACTGTTGGAAAACTCGCCTATTTTTTTAAACAGAAGGGTAAAAAGGTGCTCGTTGCAGCGGCGGACACATACAGGGATGCGGCTATCGAACAGCTTGCCGTCTGGTGCGGCAGGGCCGATGTTCCTATTATCAAACAGTACCAGGGGTCCGACCCGGGAGCGGTAGTTTACGACTCCTGTGATTCCGCGCTCAGCAGGCAGGTGCAGTTTCTCATCATCGATACAGCCGGCCGCCTCCATAACAAACAGCAGCTTATGGAGGAACTCTCGAAAATGGGCAGGATACTCGAAAAAAAACTTCCTGAGACACATATTGCGAAAATACTGACTCTCGATGCGACAACCGGACAAAACGGGATAAGTCAGGCGTCATTGTTCAATGAGTACATCGGGGTCGACGGTATAATACTCACAAAACTGGATTCATCCGCAAAAGGTGGAGTCGCATGCGGTGTATCGGGCAAGCTCGGTATACCGATTTTGTTTGCAGGCGTGGGCGAGGGGATCGAAGACCTCGTGGAATTCAATATCGATATGTACCTTGAGGAACTTTTTTCCCTGAACTGACGAGCGAGTGGTTCACCACTTTGATCATGTGCATGTATGCGTAAACGCACTATGCTGGTGGAAGAGTAACAAAACCTTACACCACTTTGATCATGCGCATGTATGCGTAAACGCACCGCAGTCGGAAAATACAGTATGAATACACAATAAGGGGTACAACATGAATAGATTTGAACTTATGAAAATGCTGAAGCAGACTAATGACAGAAAGATTGTTCTACTCGTCCTCGACGGTCTCGGCGGTCTTCCGAAGAACGGTAAGACCGAGCTCGAAGCAGCGAAAACACCTAATCTCGATAAATTGGCCGGGCAGTCGGAAACAGGCCTGATGGTGCCGATTATGCGCGGGATAACACCCGGCAGCGGACCCGGGCATCTTGCTCTTTTCGGATACGACCCGCTAACCTACATTATCGGACGCGGGATACTCTCGGCTCTGGGGGTAAAATTTCCGGTGCAGGACGGTGATCTTACTGCACGCGTAAATTTTGCAACAATAGATGATCAGGGCAATGTGTTGGATCGAAGGGCAGGCCGAATACCTGACGAGATCAATAAAAAAATGTGTGCTAAAATCCGGGAGATTTCACTTCCAGGCGTGTCATTTTTTATTGAAACAGAAAAAGATCACAGGGCCGCCCTCATCTTCAGGGGACAAAAGTTTTCAGAGAACCTGTCAGAAACCGACCCACAAAAGACAGGTGTGCCCCCTCTTGAGGTAAGACCGCTCGACCGGAGCAAGGAAGCACAGAAAACCGCCGAGCTTATCAACCAGTTCAACTCCCGGGTTCGAGAAAAACTGAAAAACGAGCACCCTGCAAACGGAATTTTACTCAGGGGCTTTGCCCTGCATAAAAAAATTCCGTCATTCAAAGAAGTCTACGGGCTCAATGCGTGCGCCATTGCGGGATATCCGATGTACAGGGGCCTTGCGCGGCTCGCAGGGATGCAGGTCATTGACGATGTTGAAAGCGGTGTGGTACCCCAGTTCAAAAAGTTGCAGGAATTGTGGGGGAACTACGATTTCTATTTTGTTCATATAAAATATACCGACAGCTTCGGTGAGGATGGAAAGTTCGACGAAAAAGTCAAGGTCATTGAAGAAGTCGATCGCAACATCGGCACGATTCTCGACTTACAGCCGGATGTATTCGCCATCACAGCCGATCACTCGACTCCGGCGGAATACAAAGCGCACTCCTGGCACCCTGTCCCGCTCTTACTCAGGTCCAGGTGGAGCAGGTGGGCCGGGGTTTCAGGCTTCAATGAGCGTTCGCTCCTGGGAGGAACACTCTCAACGATCGATTCACTTGATCTTATGCCACTCCTTCTTGCACATGCAGAAAAGCTGGCAAAATTCGGCGCATAAGCGGGAAGGGAAACCGGTTTTTCTTTCGAGCATGCCAATGACAGCTGGTGAAAAAAAAGAAAAAAAATTCAAATTAAGCATCTGAAATTCTTGACAATGGGAGCAGAAAGCATTAGGTTTTCAATAATAGTTAATATATTTATCATTATTGTTAAGGGGGCCATAGATTGCCGGAAAAAATATACACAACATATCAGATTGGTAAATTCTGTCAGGTAAACATCCGCACCGTCATTCGATGGATTGAGACGGGAAAATTGAAGGCCTACTCCACACCGGGCGGGCACAGGCGTGTCAAGTGGAGCGATTTAATTACTTTTTTGACACAGAACAGAATGCCCATACCAAGGGAGCTCGAAGAAGCGAAAAAGAGAAAGGTTCTCGTTGTCGATGATGATCCAGATTTTCTCGAAATTGCATCGAAGATTATCGAGAAGATACAGGAAGCCGAAGTCAGAACCACCGATTCCGGCTTTGATGCGGGTATTCTGGTCGCTGAATGGAACCCCGATCTGATTCTACTCGATTTTCTCATTCCCGATCTCGATGGATTCGAGGTAACAAAGAAAATCAGGAATAATCCCAGACTAAAAAAGATACCCATCATTGCAGTGACTTCAATTACCGACCCGGCTGAGCTCGAAAAAGTCAAAACCTGCGGTGTTGACTCCGTTGTTACAAAACCCATCGAGAATGAGAATTTCCTCAAAAAAATCGACAGGTTTCTCTACGTAAGCCGGAGCTGAATACGTACTCCTGATTTGCCTTTACAGGTTTCATACTGGTTAACGTGAACTTCCATTGGATAAGACCAAATATCGTAGAAATAACGATATTTGCCCTGCTTTGCAATTTGTTTCTCGGAGATTGAACGCATGAAGGATGTTCGAATAGAAATAATAAAGGGGGATATCACCGAACGGGAAACGGATGCCATTGTCAACACAGCCAACAACCTGCTGCTCCTCGGATCGGGTCTCGGCGGCGCTATCAAGGCAAAGGGGGGCACTTCAATCGCCAAAGAATGTGCACAATACGGGACGATCGAAATAGGCGACGCGGTTGTCACCGGCGCCGGGAATTTGAAAACACAACATATCATCCATGCAGCGCTTACAGAGTTCGACGGGCATATCACCAGGGAAAATATTGAGACTGCTCTTCTCAGCAGTCTTCAGCTTGCAAATAAAAAGAGGTTTAAAAGCATCGCTATTCCCGACATGGGTGTCGGTATCTCCAGGTTCCCCCCCGAACCATGCGCTGAGATAATGTTTACGATATTAAAAAAATACGTCGAAACAAAAAACAGGTATCTTCGGCTCATCGAAATAATACTCTGGGACATTGAGTCGCTCCGTATCTTTAAAAGAGTTTATTTACGGATGTTTCAGCAGGGAGAAGCATGAACCTAACGGCAATCATTGCAGGCATAGCCATCCTAAGTATTCTTTCTATCTTTTCTTACATCAAACTATTCAGAAAACCGAAGAAGCTTCAGAGAATATGGACACAGATTCAAGCGGGAGACACGAGAAACTCAATTCGGTATTTGAAAACGATTATTATAAAACAGGGCGGTTCTATCGATGCGCACTTTCTGCTTGCAGAATGTTACAGACGTGAAGGAAACTGCCAGATGGCCGTCGTAGAATACCGCTTTTGTCTGAAAATCCGGAAAAAACCCTTTCTTACCACGATGAAAGAGATACGGGAGGGGCTTATCGAGTGTTACCTTCGTCTTAACAAGGAGGATGAGGCGCTTAGTGAGCTTCTAGAACTTTCAAGAATCGAACCAAAAAATCACCTGTACCTCTATGAAATTGCAAAAATCTTTTACCGCAAAGGAAACCTCGAGCAGGCAGTCACCTATTTCGATAAAACAATCAAGGTCAACCCCACGCACGGGGCAAGCCTCGGCTACCTCGGCATGATCATGTATCATGTAAATCAAATTAAAGAAGCAGTCGTATATCTAACCAAAGCAGTTAAATACGATCAGACCAACTACCGCGCGTACTACTACCTGGGCAGGGTTTACCTGGACGGCCGTGATTTTACACGGGCCATAACCTATTTTGATGCAGCACAGCGGTCTCCGGATTTCAGAATTCGCGGATATCTTCAGAAGGGTATCTGCTACAGGGAAATGGATGAATTTGAAAATGCCGTCGATGAATTTAAAAAGGCGATATCTTCAGCGGCCGGAAAAGACCAGAACCTACTGTTGACCGCCAAATATGCGCTCGCATATCTGTACGAGGCACGGGGCAAGCTCGCCGAGGCTATAGAACAGTGGGAGGGAATTTACAGGATCAACGCCGCATTCAAAGATGTTGCAAAAAAACTCGAAAAATATCAGGACCTTCGGGCCGATGACAATATGAAAGATTTTCTTGTCAGCCCTCTTCAGGTATTCGAAGGTATTTGTCTGGACATTGTGAAACATCTCGGGTATGACATAGTGGATATAAAGCATGTAAAATCGAGTATCACAAAGGTAATCGGAGCACCGCGTGCCGCCACCGCACGCAGTGTGAAACGGCATTACGCGTATATTAAAATTTACAGGGATGCCGTAGGTCTGGGCCTCAATGCGGTAAAAACGCTTCTTGAAGAGGCAAAAACCCTTCATTGCGGAAAGGCTTTCTGTATTTCACCTGCCTCCTTCCGACCGGAGGCAGTGGAGTTTGCCATGCCTCGCCAGATCGACCTCATCGGCGGTGACATACTTTCCGAAATCCTCGCAGAAATCCGCGGATGAAAAGGTGCACCACGGCAGGTCATCTATAACCGCAGGATATTTTCGGCGTTCTCCATGGTCTGTTGTGCCAGCTCTTCAACCGACACCCCTCTGCATTCTGCAATAAAACGTGCAGTTTCCACAAGATTCGCGGGTTCATTCGGCCTGCCCCTGAAACCCTGTGGGGAAAGGTAGGGTGCATCGGTCTCAATGACAAACCTATCTGCAGGCACGATTTTCAGTGCATCACGTATATGTTCGGATTTTTTATACGTAACGTTACCCGCAAAACTCAGGTAAAAACCGAGATCGAGCAACCTTTTTGCTGTTTCAGAACCGGAGGAAAAACAGTGAATTATTCCGGTCTGTCTGACACAGTTGATCTTCAGTGTATTGATCAGGTCTCTATCGGAATCTCTTGTATGTATAACCACAGGCAGGTTCAATTGATTTGCAAGCTCGATCTGTCTGGTAAAAAGCTCGATCTGGGCAGCATGGGTTCCGTAATTATGAAAATAATCGAGGCCGATCTCTCCGATGGCAGAAGCATTCCCATCTTTCGCCTGCTTCTTGAGGATATCGATATCCCCATCCATCCGTTTATCACTGAAATACGGAGGAATCCCGGCAGTAAGGTGCATATCAACACTAAAGCGGTCTTTCATCACCTCAATTGTGTCCTTTCGCGTAAAAAAATCAGCGATTCCAACCGATATATCTAAAAAACGAACAACACCGCTTTCACAGGCATGAGACAGTACGGTATCGAGGGATATATTCGCTTCTTCCATGAGAAGAAGATGGCAGTGGGTATCAAAATAGTGTATAATGCTTTCATACATATCCGTAGACTCCCTGCCATTTTAATTCATGAAAGTGTATATAATTGTTGACTTTTTATAACAGGATGTTACTATTATGCCACTTCCTTAATACAATGGAGTAATACGTGTCCGAATACAAAAAACTTGAAAAAAGATTCTTCTCATATTTGAACACGCAGCTCATCTTTCTAAAAAGGATAATTTTCAACCTTTACAAAAGGTTTTCTCAGAAGGGCAGGGAAAAGCTTACCGTTATGCTCATCCCTCATTCGGAGAAAAAGATATTCAACTTTCAGATCTCTCTATTCACCATTTCGTTTCTTATTGTGCTCCTTGCAGGTGTTATCATCACATTTTTCATTTCAACATCACGATACACCCTTACAAAAAAAGAGATGGAGGATCTGAAAACCTCCCAGCAGGGGAATATCACCGCTCTGAAGATGTTCGAACAGGAAGTCGCCTCGCTTGACAAATCCGTCGGCAAGTACAAGGACAATATAAAAGATATTATTAAGCTGCTCGGGGCAAGTCAATCGGAAAATATTTTTGGTATGGGTGGCCCGGAAACCGAAATCAAGAACCTCTCCGAAATTATCGGCGACAATAAAAAACAGGGATACGAATCGGAGATTGAAACAGTTAAAAGAATAAATGCGGATATATCCGCAAGTGAACGGGTACTCCAGAACTTTAAAAAGTTTTTGGAGGCACGTGAAGAAATTATTCAAAAAATACCGAATAATTGGCCGATTATCGGCGGCGGGTTCATTACATCCGGATTTGGTATGCGGCGCTCGCCTTTCACCGGAAAATGGGCCATGCATCAGGGAGTGGATATCAGCTGGTGGCCTGGAGCTCCCATCAGGGCGACCGCTGACGGCGTGATTGTTTTTGCCGGCATGAAAGGAGGCTACGGCCGAACGATTCAGATTCAGCATGAGTACGGTTTTCAAACTCTGTACGCCCACTGTTCGAGGTTGGTCGCATACGAGGGAAAAAAGGTTCAAAAAGGAGAAATTGTCGCCTTCCTCGGAAGAACGGGGAGGGCAACAGGATTTCATTTACACTATGAAGTCAGAATAGGGACAACAGCAGTAGACCCGATGATATTCATGACAACCGAGTTTTAAGGATTCACATGCTGCAATGCACTATTCATTGTACGGAAATTCTTCTGACCCGCAGCTAGATGCATTATCTGGACGCTTGGCATGCGAACTGCCGCGGGTCGTGCGCTCTGGTGCCTGCTGAAAGCAGCTCCTGTCGCCCCAAAAAGCAGGCGGGCCCCTTTATATCAAAGGCGAGCCTGTATTATAATGATGTGACGTCTGATATATATGTGGGTTTTCCTTCTTGTTTTTTTTTATTATTATTGGTATGATATCTAAAAGTGGTGCATGTCCTTAACAGGATGTATCCTTAACAGGATGTATCCCTGGCGGGATGTATCCCTGGCGGGATGTATCATTTCGTGGTCAAGTATCTGCAAGTAACTTCGCGAGAAGTTGTCTAGAAGTATTTGATTAATGAATAATCGTTTCAATCAGGCCTAAAATGAATATCAATGGACAGATCACGGCGGAAAGCGAATCTTTCGTCAACAGCATTATTGGCGAAGGAACGACACTTCACGGCGATTTCGACATAAACGGATTATTACGTATCGACGGGACATTCCATGGAAGGGTTAAAACCTCCGGTAAAGTCCTTGTCGGTAAAAATGGGAACGCCGAATGTGAAATTTACGCCGGAACAGTCGTGATCGGAGGAAAGGTACGGGGAGAGATAATCGCCCTGGAGAAAATTATTCTGCTCTCCACCGGCGAGCTTATCGGAAACATCAAAACACCGCGCCTTACAATTGAGGAAGGCGTCATATTTGATGGAAAATGCGAGATTATTGAAGATACAGATAAACTCGAGAAAATAAAGAAGGAGTACTTGGAACTTGAACGGCTGACTCCTACATATACCCATGTAAAACAGGGAGCTGCGGACTCCTCCAAATTTACCAGAAACACTCAAACCGTTCATGCGCAAAAATATTCCACCCACGTGGATGAGCGCTTGTCGGAAAAAGCAATACAAAAAGTTACCTGATTATCTCTCCACACTTTTCCCCTGCTATTCTCTTATTGGTATCTATTGAGTCTGACTATATCGCATTAATAAAAAAACATCTGAAGGACATGATCAGCCATGAGTGAAAAATTTGCCGGACGATTTATCGCATTTGAGGGACCTGACGGCTCAGGAAAGACAACACAGGCTCAACTGCTGTATCAACGACTAAAAGCCGATGGAATACCCTGTATCCTCACCGAGGAACCGGGTGCAACAAGAGAAGGCCGTATCATTAGAAATATACTGTTGAACCCTGAGCTTAAAATCGGTCCGAAAACGGAACTATTTCTTTTTCTTGCGGACAGAGCGAACCACGTACAGAAGGTCATTGAGCCTGCTCTTTCAGATGGAAAAACTATCGTTTGCTCACGATATATCTATTCCACACTCGTGTACCAGGGAATAGTACGTTCCGTTGCGCCCTTCTCCTTCCTTCTCGATTTGAACCTCTATGCTACCGGAGGCATTGTTCCCGATCTCGTTTTCTACATCGATATAGAGCCTGAAAATGGGCTCTCAAAGGCGAAAGATATTTCTTTACAACGGCACAACTACCCGGACGGAGACAGGATAGAAAGCGAAGGGCTTGAATTTCAGATACATGTTCGTAACGGTTACCTGAAAATTGCGGAGCATTTCAAAGATTATTTCATCGTAATTACTGCGGGAAATAAATCAAGAAAAGACCTATCGAAAGAGATATACTCCTCTTTAGAACGGAGGCTGCTCAATGATAGAACTTGAAAAAACAGGCCGGGATAAAAAAAGTATCTCAATTAAAAAGAAACGCGCAAAGAAGTCTTCGACCGGGTCCGTACAGGTTATGCAGGGCCGCTTCTACGATGAGCTTCGGTTCGCGGAAACAGAAGAAATACATATTGAGTTTGACAAGCTCATTGCTGAAATAACGAAACAGGGTGAAAAATTCAGTAAAAAACCAACAGCCCAGCTTCTTAAAATGTACAAATCGATGATCCGGGAATTTCTGAAATATATTACCGATAATATGTTTCGAGTTGAACATTACACCGGGGGAAAACTCAAGCAGAAGATATACACTGTAACGAAAATCATCGACAAGAAACTCAGTGCGTTGACCCGGCTGGTGCTGTCACAGCAGGCTCAAAACATTGACCTTCTTTCAACACTTGATGAGATACGCGGCCTGCTTATTGATCTTTATAAATGAGGGAGAGTGTCATGTCAGATTTAAAAAACCTAATTGTTGCCCGCCTTATATATAACAATGTAACCTGTTTTCTGCACCAGCCGGATTTCGATATCCAAAGAGGCGATTATATCATTATCGAGACGGTGAATGGACCGGAGATTGCAGTCGTTTCAGGGATGAGCACGGTGGAAAAAGACGCAAAGGATATCGCTACAATCCTTCGGATAGGCACTAAAGAGGATTTGACGAAACAGGCGGAAAACCAGAAAAGGGAAGATGGGGCCTATGAGATTACTCTCGAAAAGATAAAAAAACACGGTCTGGATATGAAGCTGGTCAGTATACACTACTTTCTCGATGACACGAAGATCATCTTCAATTTTACCGCAGACGGGCGTGTTGATTTTCGGGAACTGGTCAAGGATCTCGCCTCGGTTTTTAAGCGGAGAATCGAGCTCAGACAAATCGGCGCCAGGGATGAAGCGAAAATCATCAAGGGATGCGGTGTGTGCGGTCGGGAATTCTGCTGCAACGCAGTGAAACACGAGCTCCAACCGGTAACCATCAAAATGGCGAAGGATCAAAATCTCACGCTCAATTCTTCGAAGATATCAGGTGCATGCGGCAGGCTTTTGTGCTGTCTTGCCTATGAACACGATGCTTATTGTGAAATAAAAAGAGAATATCCACCTGAGGGAAGTATTTTCACATATGACAATAAAAAGGTGTGCCTGGCCGAAATAAACATTTTAAAAATGAGTGCCACATTGAAAACGGAAGATAATGTCAGTATCGTTATACCTATTGATACTCTTCCCGCAGCCCGAAAGAAGGAAGATCGGCCGAACATGACCGAAAAACACGAAGCCGCGAAAGAGATCACATAGGCACTGCATGCACGCGCCATACCCCCTTTCGTCTCCCTGCGGTCAGAAAAGACAGCTCCACTAATCGGGGTGTATCATGAATATTTCGGCCAAGCGGCCGTAGACAGGGTATGTTATCGCATCCTGTGCAGCCTCACCCGGAAAACCGCTTATAGGCAAGATGCTCCACATCATATATTTTTCTCTCTATTTTTGCGTAGGAATCCGGCCTGACCTCCTTGAGTCGTCGTATCTTTTCAAGCGACCTGGTAAACTGAGCTTTGTATTTTTTATGGGCAATCTTCTTCAGTGTATTCGGCAGTAATGAAGCGTAGTAATCAGCCCCGCTCCGGTAACATACAAGAGCCCGTATAGTTTCATCAAGTTCGTGGACCTTGTCCCTGCATTGTGAGGCGGCCAGGCTCTTTGTAAGCTCGGTTACCAGCCTTTCCTTCTGTGTGGTGGACGTATCGAGCCCCATAATCGTTTCGTAGAGACCGGATTCCGTAATCTGCAGAAAGCCACGTGTCTGAATCCAGAGTGTGCGCTCCCTAAAATGAAACCCGATACGCTCATTCCTTTCATCGAGAAGAAAATATTTTTTTAAAAGCTCCCTTGAATACATTCTCTTTGCCTGAAGATTGAGATTCCTACCGTTTATCACGCCATACACTGTATAAATATCCGCCGGAATTGCTTTTCTCTGTGTATCTACGATAAGGACAAACTCGATATTATTGTTCAACCGGCTGATGCTCTGCCTTCCGCCCCTGTATTTGACATACTCATTCGTGACGAGAGAAACCCGTCCTCTTTCAGCACACCGTTTCACCAGATCATCGAACGGGATTATACCCTCCGTACTGTAACTGATGATAATATACCGCGCATTGATGCAGTCGATCAGCCGGCTGAACGCCCTGAATGCCTTTTCTCGATAGCAGTAGTCTGAACGGGTGTTCACCCAGTCTGTTCGGATAGCGGCTTTACCTGCCTCATGAAGAGCAGATGACTGATGCAAAAGCGGTTTATCCCAGAGAGCAATCGTATTGAGAAGATGGTAATTGCTCCCGTACTGGTGCTGGTTGTACGGAGGATCGAGGTACACGATATCAAAAAGCTCATTCATACAGAGCTCGCTCTGAACGAGACGTTGTGCATCTTCTCTGAATACACAATGCTCCTGTGCCGAATCTATGAGCACCGGATACGGCAGGGCAATCTGCGCCATAATTCTGTGCAACGCGTCTCCCGTATGCCCGCCAAAGCCTTTGTGAAACGCCTTGAAAACGCCGGACGTATTCGTGTGCGTTGCAGCCTGGTGAATGAGGAGAGCGAGGAGAAGAATTTTCTCCCTGTACAGGTTTTTATCTTTTCTAACTTCATCCTCAGGGTAGAATTTTTCGATCTGGTTTCTTATTTTATCTATCGCGAGCCCGTTGTACCGTGTATAGAAGAGGCGCTCCTTTCGATAGTCGGGATTACGATCATCCTTCGGACAAAAAAATCGGGCGATATACCGGTCTTCTTCACACGGGTTCGGAAGCGAGTTCAAATACTCGAGCATTCCCTCTATCCCGCCGAAACAGCCAAACATGCCCGATAGGTCACTGTTCCTGATCGTAAGATAGGCGTAGTTGAGGATATAGGCGTACTGCTCCCAATCGTTCGCGTACACTTTGAAGCCGAGGCGGTTCGCGAAGCGGGACACGATACCACTCCCGGCGAAGAGGTCTGCAAAGCGCTTCCCGTAATACCGTTCGTTCAAAACGGAATTGACGGCCCGCATGAGAAGGGGTAAAAGCCTTCTCTTGTTGCCGATATAGGGTATAATCTGCGCGCTTAAATATGGAATGTGGGAAAAAGTCATGCCCTCATCATCTCTGTCTTTCATAACCGCCTTTTGCACAATGCACACCCGTTATCTTCCATGTATCCTCAACTCCCGGGCTATCCTGTTGACGATAAATAGATTCAAAAATGAAAATACTCCAAGCCCCAGCATCGTATAGCGGAGGCCGAACAGGTCATCCCGGGATAAAATACCTATTAGCTGATGTATGATTGGAACCGCAATACCGCCTGCAGCGGTGATGAGCCCGATTGCGGATCCACTCGACTCTCTGTATCTTCTGCCTATTATGGCGACAAGTGTCGGCCACACAGTACCCATACCGAAACCGATAAAAAAGAAAAGCGCCATGCTCACCATTTTTTGGTTCAGTGTAAAGGCGGCAATCCTTGAAAAAAGGCTGAGGAGAAGCGCGACTGTGAGAAGATGTGCGTCGTGTACGTTTCTGAAAAAGAAAGTGACAAGCACGCGGCTCAAACCAAGGCCGGCCCAGAACAGGGTCAGCGACAACGGAGACAGTGCCGAAGGAAGGAACAGGTACACCTCAGCATACTTCGCAAGCCATCCAGCAGTTCCCATCTCTGCAGCAACGTAGAAAAACATTGCCATCAGCAGAAGACGTCCCTGTCTTTCGCTCAGCACCGTTCTGAAACCTCCTGATACGGGCACAGTTTCATGCCGGACACCCTCTTTTAGCAGAAGAAAGCCACCCGTCACTGAAACCGTAATCAGGGCAACAGTGTATAGAAGCTTTGAAAGGGTTAGTCCCGGGAACTCTCTCAGAGCAAAGGAAATAAAGAGCGGACCAAAAGCTGCGCCGATACTGTAGAAAACCTGAGAGAGGTTGACAATCGATCGTTCTCTACCGGGATGAATGTCCGTAAGCAGGGCCGATGCCTGACCTTCGACCGCGCCTGCCCCTACGCCGAAAAACAGCACTGCGAGTGCCCGAACCCAGAGACGCTCGACCCCCGCCGATACGACAAAGGGCAGGATAAGAAAGAAGGAGCCCGCTATGAGAACTGTTTTCTTTCCTACGCGATCTGATGCTAGTCCAGCAAATATGGAAGAAATAGGTAAAAGAAGAAAAAAGAAAGAAAGAATAATACCCTGCTCTATTGAATTCTGTCCGATCCTGGTAAGCACTGAAGGAAACACCTGGGCGTCAACGGCGAGAATAAGGACTGAGTAAAGACAGAGAGGGGTTGTCATCGGTGAATCCTTATTCAGCGAAATAAAACCTGCCCGGTTATCTGATAGGAACGCTACCTCAAAATAATAACGTGGGTATCATTCGGTAAATAGAAGTTTCCCTGTGCTATAATTTTTTCATACTGTGGCACTAAAAACGCTACCGGGCTGGAAAATGTATCTTTTTAAAGGTCCGTGCCCTTTCTTCAAGCGGCCTTTCAATCGCCATCCTCTCGATACTGGAACCGAGCTGAACACCATGACAATCAGTGTTATCGAGCATATACTGCGCATCTTCGGGATCAACGAGTGCGGCGCCATGGGCGAGGAGGATGACGTTCGGCTTGAGTTTCTTCGCAAGTTCGAAATGAGCCTGCGAACGTTTTGCCATCTCCTCGATGCCCCTTCCAGCGGTATATCCCGTAGAACCGCCCCTGGTAATACCTGAATGGAATATAAATATATCAGGCGCAGCTTGCTTCATGAGATATTCCGCATCCTCTTCGTTGAACGCATACCCTATGGCCAGCATATCGAGCTCTTTCGCGATTTGAAGCATTGAAATCTCATTCTCGTACCCGAGGCCGGTTTTTTCCAGGGTATTACGAAACTCGCCATCAAACCACGCAACGGTCGGAAAGTTATGAACCCCGGAAAAACCGATATGCCCTAGGTCTTCGAGAAACCGTCGCATATCCCGCAGCACATCAACGCCGTTCACCCCGGCAATCACCGGCACCTCCCTGACCTGGGGAAGCACCTCACGTTTACCCATCTGAAAGATCATTTCATTTGCATCCGCCATCGGCAGCATTCCCGCAAGCGAACCGTAACCCTGCATTCTAAAGTACCCGGTATTATAGACACCGAGAATATCGACTCCCCCGCGCTCGATGAACTTTGCGCATATCCCGCTCCCCGCGCCGGTCATAACGAGGGGATTACCGTTTTTTATCTCCGCCCATAACCGTTTTAAAAACTCCTCTCTCGTATAGCGAACCGCCATTGCACCTCCTCTTCCTACAGTGCGTGTTTTTCCCGGATAAGCTCGATCAGGCGCTCGGCCGATTCTTCTGCAAACTCCGGGTCCTCAATATTGTACTCAAGTTCTATAATCCGTATATTTTTCGGGAGGCCTTTTTTGAGGGCCTCCACAAAAGCCCGATCCGCATCAGGGTCCCAGAGCTCTCCGCCTTCCCGATCATAGCTGTCGAATCCTCCCTTCGGTATCATGAAAAAGGCCCTGTCCTTTGTGTTCTGCAACCTCCTGGCAACTTCCTGGCCGACCCGGGCCATCTCCTCGGCGTTCAAACGCACATCCGTAATCTTCGGACTGTGCCGCACCAGCCTCCGCACGTTATACGGCGGCGGAACTGTTTCCGGCTCATTGTAGACAAGCACTTCGATGGCTCCCGGAGCAAATACCTGCGGTAATTCAAGTTCTCCTGCACATGTAAGCCGATCCACGCCGCCGTTCAGGAGTGCATCGAAAATATTGTTCGATACCTCGATTGTTGAGTAGTCAAGAACTGCACCGATAATCCCGTCGCACATCATCTGCTCCATCGCCCGACCTCCTGGTCCGATTGCGTGAAACACAATGGTTTCATATCCGGCATTGTTGAGCGTTTCAACGGCTCTCATTGCGCCACGTGTTGTAATACCGACGGTGGTGACCGCGACAAGCGGATGGCCGCCCGTTTCAAGCGCAACCTCAGAGCGCACCATCCCGGCCACCGCTCCCGCTGCATTGGCAAGTATCTTCCGGGTAACCGGATTCAGGCCGAAGATGTCGGCCACGGAAAACATCATAGTAATGTCCTTGATATCCACCCATGGTGCGACGTTTCCGGAAGCCATGGTCGACACCATAACCTTTGGAAACCCGTACGGAAGGGCCCGCATCACCTGTGTGCTGAGCGTCGTACCCTGTGTGCCTCCCATCGAAACAATACCGTGTACTTTCTTTTCTTTTACCATTTTCGTAACAATGACAGTCGCACCTTCAGCCATTACAGGGGCTGCGGTTTCCCTGGAAGGATTCTTCAGCATTTCTGAAAGGGTCCCACCCCCCGCGCGTGCGACCTCTTCCCGTGTTATATCCGCCTGCCCTTCCGGGCGGCCGACAACACCGGCGTCGATTACGACTGCATAAACACCGTATTTTTCTATCTGCTTCCTCAGATATTCGGCTTCTTTACCCTTGGTATCAAGGGTAGCAAGGATTGCAACCGTTTTTTCAGACATTGACCCGCTCTTGAGTTTTATTTTACGTGTAGCTTAAATCATTAATAACAATAATTAAAATATTTTATACACAACTTCATCCACGAACCTATTCTGGCGCTTAGGCCCCATCCCTTATGGAGATGTCTGCCGTAGTGGACAGTTATACCGAGAAGCGCGATTCCTACCACAAAGACGCACCCTATCCATACAGCAATGAAGAGGGTAAATGCTCGATTACTCTGAAATAGAAGATGTATCAACTGAATTTTCACTATAGGATACTCGAATCCTGTAATCATGGCTGTAACACATGTGAAAATGCCGCACTTCAACCGCCGATTTCTTCTATAATTCTTTCCAGATCATCATCAGAGTAGAACTCGATTTTAATAGAACCCTTCCCCTGTCTGTACTCCACGGTCACCTTTGTGCCCAGCTTTGTCCGCAGCCCCTCTTCAACCTCCTCAATATGGGGGTCCTTTTTCAGGCCGGTTGTTCCACGTGGAACATTTTTCTTTCTCGATATTTTCTCCACGTCCCTGACTGTCAGGTTTTCTCTCAGAATACGCTGAACAAGCGCCTCCTGTTCGTCAGGTTTTTCGAGGGAGGCAACAGCCTTTGCCTGACCAACCGAAATTGTTCCACTTGAAACATGCTGCTGCACACGCTCGGGCAGATCCAACAGCCTCATCATATTGGCAATGTAGCTCCTTGATTTTCCGATCCCCTTTGCCAGTGTTTCCTGGGTTACCCTATCTCGCTCTATCAGCAGCCTGTAGGCACGCGCCTCTTCGATGGGATTCAGATCCTCTCTCTGGATATTTTCGATCAGGGCAAGCTCAAGCGATTTCTCGTCCGAGTACTCCCGCACAATTGCCGGTATTTCATTCAAGCCGGCTTCACGCGCAGCTCTGTATCGCCTCTCCCCGACGACAATCTCGAATCCGTTTTCGCCTTTTCTTACGACAATAGGCTGGATAACGCCGTTTTCCCTGATCGACTGTGCAAGCTCTCTGATTCCCTCTGTATCGAAACTTTTTCTCGGCTGCAGTCTGCCCGGGTTAATTTCATCGAGCCGTATTTGAGGAATACCTTCGCCTCTTGTTTCAGCTTCCGCAATATCCGAGATAAGAGCATCAAGTCCTTTTCCCAATGCCTTTTTACCTGCCATTTATGATTTCCTTTGATAATTTATTATAGCTGAGAGCTCCCACACTTTGCGGATCATATATGCTTATCGGTTTCCCAAAGCTGGGAGCCTCGGCCAGACGAACGTTCCTCGGTATTATTGTTTTGTACACCTTGCCTTTAAAATATGCAAGAACCTCTTCAACGACCTGCCGGGAGAGATTTGTCCGCGTATCGAACATGGTGAGAAGAACTCCCTCCAGCTTGAGGCTTTTATTCAGTCGGTTTTTTACAAGGTTGATTGTTTTCAGGAGCTGGCTCAGCCCTTCCAATGCATAGTACTCGCACTGAATGGGAATTATCACCGAATCTGAAGCAACAAGACCGTTTACAGTGAGTATGCCGAGAGATGGCGGTGAATCGATGAATATAAAATCGTAGTAATTTCTTACCGCATCAACAACACGCTTCAACCGAAATTCCCGCTGCTCCATTTCAATCATTTCTACCTGTGCACCGGAGAGATTGATATTTGATGGGATCACGTGCAGATTTTTAATGTCTGTATGAATAATAATATCCCGGGCAGGCGCAAGGCCGACAAGTGCTTCGTAAAGACTCTTCTCCCTTCCCTCTTTCTTTACACCGAGCCCTGAACAGCTGTTTCCCTGCGAATCGAGGTCTATTACGAGTATTTTTTTTCCTGCATGCGCCAAATAAGATGAGAGGTTTACAACAGTTGTTGTTTTACCGACTCCTCCCTTCTGGTTTGCGACAATTATCACTTTTCCCATGATTTTTAGTCTATTTTACTCTCAGGACCATCCTCTTTTTTACCAAGCGGACTACCTGCATTTACCGTTGGATTTTTTTAAATAGTTCTCTTCGATCATCAGTTTTTCATCTGAATGCTTATTTTCGATAAAGATTATACACACCGCACTCCCTTTCTGCAAGTCCAATACACACACTATACACTCTTGCACGAGGTACACGTCAAATTATGGATTTACACCGGCAAACATATGTCTGAGGTTTTAAAAATGGCGGGTAAATAACCACGTATTATTAGTGATTTCACACTCCATGCATGCTTCTTTACGGAGAGGGTGGGATTCGAACCCACGGTTCCCTGCAACGGGAACAACGGTTTTCGAGACCGCCCGATTCAGCCACTCTCGCACCTCTCCAGTCCACATACCACTATCCTGTATGTGGGGGTTATGTCACCGGTATGTGTTCCATTAGGGTCTGATTAACCAATTCAGTACCACCGGTTTTTCAGCAGGTAAGGTGGAACAGTCCGACAACCCGATTCTGTTTTGAAAGCTCGTTGTACTTTTTTACCGCCCGTTTGGTATTGCATATTATTACAGTTTTATACAATGTCTTCAGATACCGCTGGGTCTCATCCGGCACGTTCATTAAACCGCTTTCCCCTGTACCGACAACAACAGCATCTGCGTCCGTATTCGCGGTTTCATGCAGGTCTTCAATACCAAGCCTGTGTCCACTGGTGCGCCACCAGCCGTCGTGTATCCTCCCATCGGGGTAAACAATGAGATCCGACGTATATTTTCGGCCTCCCAGGCTCATCGATCCGAACGAGTAGTAATCGATCTCCATTGCTCTACTCCCGAAGTGGCCGTCTTAGAGGAATGTCGCTGCAGTACCGGATATCATCTCCAGCGTTGAGTTTTTCGAATGAATAGCGGATGTATTGACCAGACTTCATGACGGAGCCGCTCCCGTTCATTAAAAAGCGGTGTAATCCCCCCCGGGGGAAAGTCCTTGACAGGATGTATCCTTGACAGGATGTATCCTTGACAGGATGTATCATTTCGTGACCGAGTATCTGTAAGTAACTTCACGAAAAGTCACTTAAAAGCGATGTATGTCGCTTCGCGGCCGAGTATCAAACAATAACTTGCGCGAAGTTACTTAGAAGTGCGTGCCCAAGAGGATTTGAACCTCCGACCCTTGGATCCGCAATCCAATGCTCTATCCACTGAGCTATGGGCACGTATATACAAAGGTTGTTTATTAAACATATTCAAAAAACGACATCACCTGCAGGTTATCTTCACATAAAAAACAGTATGTCTTTCGGAGAGGGTGGGATTCGAACCCACGGTGCCACGGGGGCACAACTCCTTAGCAGGGAGCCCGATTCGGCCGCTCTCGCACCTCTCCCAATTTATTCCAATTTGCTATTGAAAAAACCACCCTTCACTATAAATATCCCGGCGGACATTTTGCAATGCATATTACGAAAAATAATCAAGAAGTAAAGCACTCCATGTTACAGGATAGCGCTCTGGCACAAGTATACAATCAATTCTATTTATTTCAAGTACTCTTTTTAGACAAAAGTCATTTATTTTTTTATTTATCTTTTTTATCTATTATTTATGAAAATAATCAAGTCCGGAGAGAGAGGGATTCGAACCCCCGGTCCCGTAAAGGACAACGGTTTTCAAGACCGCCGCTTTCGACCACTCAGCCATCTCTCCCTTTTTATCGTAAAAACTGCAACATCGGGCCGGTTACGCATTCTGGATACCCCCGCCAATTTCAATACCAGCTCCAACATCGCACCAAAAAAGATAGAATTGATCAATTCCAGTGTCAATGCCTAAATCGTTTACAGCCTGCTCATCACAAAAAGCCGCCTGCATCAATCCTGAACAATGCGAGCAATAGCAACCGCAGAATCAGGCTCTTTTATATTAACCAGTTTGATTCCGCCGGCGTTTCTGCCCATTATCGACACAGCCTTTACTTTCAGTTTGATGATCATTCCTCTTCCGGTAACGATCACAAATTCGTCTCCCTTTGTAACTGCACGTATGCCGACAACCTTGCCTGTCTTTTCACCTACCTTAATAAAAATCTGCCCGCCAGTTCCACGGCCGTGGACTGTAAAATTCTTAAATGAGACCCGCTTTCCGTAACCGTTGGCGGTTAGTATGAGAAGACTCGCAGCATCAATTACCTTTCTGACCCCACATACATAATCACCTTCCCGGAGGCGTATGCCGGTGACTCCACGTGCAGCACGCCCCATTGGTCGCACAGTGCTTTCTTTGAGACGAAGCGCCCTACCCATCTCCGTCGCAATTAGAAGCTCGTTCTTTCCATTCGTTACGATTGCAGCGATTATACAATCATCCTTATCCAGTTTTATGGCAATGATCCCCGATTTTCGAACATTTCGAAAATCATCAAGATTAACCTTCTTTATATACCCCTTTCTCGTAATGAACAGGATAAACTTCTCGTCTTCTCCGCCTTTCAGAGGCACATAGGCTGCAACAGATTCATCTCCCCCAAGACTGAGCAGAAGTTTTATACTTTGCCCCTTCGCCGTCTTGCTCAGATTCATGATTTCATGCACTTCCTTTGTATACGCCTTTCCCCTGGTGCTGATGAACAAAATATTGCTGTGGGTCGAGGCAACAAACATGTGTTCTATGAAATCACTCTCCTTGAGCGAAGAAGCGTTCACGCCGACTCCGCCCCTCGCCTGGTGCTTAAAAGCGGTAATCGGCGTCCGTTTAATAAACCCGTTGTGGGAGATGGTTACAACCACATCCTCTTCAATAATAAAATCCTTGATATCGAGCTCTTCGGATTTTTCGATTATTTCCGTTCTGCGATTATCCCGGTATTTTTTTAATATTTCTTTAAGCTCCCGTACAATTTCGTTCAAAATATTCTGCTTGGTCATCAGTATCTCTCTGAGCTTCGCGATAAGCTTCTTCAGCTCTTCGTACTCTTTGGTAATCTTTTCCCGCTCGAGGCCGGTGAGGCGGGCTAACCGCATATCCAGAATCGCCTCTGCCTGAATTTTCGTGAAGTTGAACCTGTCTATAAGCGCATCTGCCGCGATTTTCGGCGTTTCCGACGCGCGTATTATCTTTATGATTTCATCAATGTTATCAAGTGCGAGGAGAAACCCTTCAAGTATATGCGCCCTTTTTTCCGCTTTATCAAGATCGAACCTTGTTCTTCTTTTTACAACCTCTTCTCTGTGCTGGATATATTTTTCTATAATTTCTTTTAGGTTCATGACACCCGGTTTGAGGGTATCGAGCGCAAGAAGGTTTATTCCGTACGTTACTTCCAGCGAGGTAATTTTAAAAAGCTGGTTCATTATGACATGGGGGTCCATACCCCTCTTCAATTCGATTACGATACGCGTGCCGTCTCTGTCCGATTCGTCCCGGAGATCGGTTATGCCGTCAACTTTTCTCGATTTTACATGTGACGCAATATCCTGTATCAGTCTGGTTTTATTGACCTGATAGGGAATTTCATTGACGATCAGCGCTTCCTTCCCGCCTTTTATACTTTCTATGCTTACCTTCGCCCGGACATATATCTGACCGTTGCCCGTTTTGTAGGCTTTTTCGATCCCCTCTCTTCCAATAATCAGACCACCTGTCGGAAAATCCGGCCCCGGTATTATTTTGATCAATTCATCGATACTGATATTCGGTTTTTCAATAACAGCAACAGTTGCCTGTATCGCTTCACCCAGGTTATGCGGAGGTATGTTTGTAGCCATACCGACTGCTATTCCGCTCGATCCATTGACAAGCAGATTTGGAAAGGCGGCGGGCAGCACGGAAGGCTCCTCGAGTGAGTCGTCGAAGTTCGGCGCAAAATCTATTGTGTTTTTTTCGATGTCGGCAAGAAGCAGCTCTGCCATCGGAAGCAGGCGCACCTCGGTATACCGCATGGCTGCAGGATTATCTCCGTCAATGGACCCGAAATTACCCTGCCCGTCTACGAGCGGCCTTCTCATTGAAAAGGTCTGTGCCATACGGACGAGGGCATTGTATACGGATTGATCACCGTGGGGATGGTATTTTCCAAGTACATCGCCAACAACACGGGCGCTCTTTTTGAAGGCCCTGTCATGCGTGAGACCCAGCTCATTCATATCGTAAAGAATGCGGCGATGCACAGGCTTGAGACCGTCTCGCACATCAGGAAGCGCCCTGCTGACAATGACACTCATTGCATAGGTCAAATATGAATTTTTCATTTCATCTTCGATGAACTTTTCAACAACCTTCTCCTCTATTTCCACGCCTTATCCCTCTCTTTTCGTTTTTGATCGTGAAACATCTGCGTGAAGAGCACACAACGTACTCTATACATCGATATTCTGTACGAGCCGCGCGTTTTGTTCTATGAATTGTCTTCTCGGAATGACCGCATCGCCCATAAGAGTGGAGAATATCTCTTCAGCTTCAACTGCATCTTCGGAAGTGATTTGAATGAGTGTCCGCTTTTCCGGATTCATCGTCGTTTCCCAGAGCTGTGTGGGAGTCATCTCTCCAAGACCCTTGTACCGCTGAACAATCACTCCCTGCTGTCCTATCTCCTTCAACATTTTATTTTTTTCCTCATCACTGAAGGCATAGTACACATTATTCTTCTTTGTCACCTTGTACAGAGGCGAACAGGCGATATATACATGCCCCTTCTCCACGAGATCCCGCATATACCGGAAGAAAAATGTAAGAAGCAGGGTCCTTATGTGCGATCCATCGACATCGGCGTCTGCCATTATAATAACTTTTCCGTATCTGAGTTTTTCGATATCGAAACCGTCACCGATCCCCGCCCCGAGTGTGGTGATGATCGGCTGCAGCTTGTCGTTTGACAGCACCTTGTCGAGTCTTGTTTTCTCCACATTGAGCATCTTGCCCCAGAGGGGAAGAATGGCCTGAAAAGCTCGATCTCTTCCCTGTTTTGCGCTTCCGCCGGCGCTGTCCCCCTCAACAATGTAGAGCTCGCAACGTTCAGGGTCCTTGATCGAACAGTCTGCAAGTTTACCGGGAAGCGAGTCGTTTTCAAGGGCGTTTTTTCGTCTCGTCAGCTCCCGCGCCTTCCGAGCTGCGTCCCTCGCTTTTGCCGACTGAACGCACTTATCGATAATTCGTTTCGCAATATTCGGGTTTTGTTCAAAGTAGTCGTAGACGTGTTCGTACACCATTGATTCAACGATGCCTTTTACTTCGCTGTTCCCGAGCTTGGCTTTGGTCTGGCCTTCGAACTGGGGTTCGCGAAGCTTTACACTAATAACTGCAGTCAGCCCTTCTCTAACATCATCGCCCACGAGTGCCAGCTTCGTCTTTATTGCATTGTTCCTCTTGATTATATCGTTGATCGTTCTGGTAAGCCCTGATTTGAATCCGATAAGATGCGTACCACCCTCAACTGTGTTAATATTATTTACGAATGCGAAAATGTTTTCATTGTATCCTTCATTGTACTGTAGTGCGATTTCGGTTTCTATATCATCGCGCGCCTCTTCGAAATAGATGGGCGTCTTGTGAAGTGCGGTCTTTGCCCTGTTTATGTATTCAACAAATGATATTATCCCGCCGTCGAATTGAAAGGTATGATCTTTTTCATCGTCCTTGTTGCGCATGTCTTTTATGATTATTTTGATTCCTTTGTTTAAAAAAGCAAGCTCACGCAAACGTTTGGACAGAGTATCAAAGTTAAAATTAATATTCTTGAATATTTGCCTGTCCGGCTTGAAGATCACCTTTGTTCCCTGCTGAGTGCACTCCCCTCCCTTGATAACCTCACTTTCAGGAA